>Ga0209606_1003305_pt1 | contig 16375 bp, 5 predicted proteins | sample AD_UKC057_MetaG_FD_184412 | JGI IMG/M metagenome (GOLD analysis project Ga0209606, IMG submission 184412) | Active sludge microbial communities of municipal wastewater-treating anaerobic digesters from USA - AD_UKC057_MetaG (SPAdes) (version 2) | ecosystem: Engineered > Bioreactor > Anaerobic >...
GCCGCCGTAGGCCATGTCCGCAAAAGAGACCGGCTCTTCTTTAAGGCTGTAATAGCCACCACCGCCATAGCGGCCGCCGCCGCCGCGCCCGCCGCGCCCGCCGCGCATACCGCCGCCGCGCCCGCCGCGCATGCCGCCGCCGCCATAGCCGCCGCCGCCGTAACCGCCGCCGCGCCCGCCGCGCCCGCCCATGCCGCCGCCGTAACCGCCGCCGCCGTAACCGCCGCCGCCGTAGGGAGGCGGATCGATGTCAAGGTTCTCAGCACCAGCATTGATAAGCTCGTAATAGCGCGTCTCGAGTTTCTCGAAAGACTCGTTGCGGATCTTCTCCGGCGTGCTTATCCAGATAAAGTTCTCTTGCACCTCGAAAGCGAGGTTCAGTGAGCGCAGAAGGGCATTGAGGGCATCGCGCAAGCTGACGTCACGAAGATTGATATACGGCACGATGCCGTCGGTCACGGTTTCGTCTTCTTCTTGTTGTTGTACGGTTGTGGCCGGACCATACGGAGCGGTTGCTGCCGTCACGCCGGTGGGGCTGATCGCCCCACGCAAGCCGGTGGTCGTCTCCACATCGCCGCGACGGGCCGTTTGTCCCCTGCCCCTTGCTGCGGGAGGCTGTACGGCGCCATAGTAGGGGACGGCGCCATACGTGCCGGGCATGCCGGTCGTGGGCGCTCCGTAGGTTGTCGGCGCCGGAAGAGTATCTTGCGGCGGCTTGACAACGCGTGTATCCACGACGATGTTAATGGCCACGTATTCGGAAATGAACTCGATGATACGGTCGATATGCTCGCCTTCGAACTCGATCGAGACGGGGTTGTCCAGAGCGTCTTCGATCGCTGATGCCTTCGTCTCGACGACTTCAGGCTCTTCCTCGGTAACGTCGACGGGCACCTTGAACGGCTTGATGCCGCCTCCATCGGCTCCCTCGGGCAGGTTCTTCAGCCTTTCGACGTGTTCACGCCGCCGCTCAGCGTCGATTTCATTTTGTTTTTCGGCTTCTACTCGCCGGTTCTCGTACATGCCGACGGTGGCCTTTTGGAGCATTTCCTGAGCTTGGCGATGTTTAGGCTGGATGAGCAAGACCTCTTCATACCGTTTGACGGCCTCTTCATAGAGCTGATTCTCCATGTAGAATTGGGCTTCGTCCATGAGGTCCCGCGCGCGGCGAGTCTTGATTTCCTCGACGCTCAGCAACGTCTCCGCGCCCTCGGCAGGCTGGGCCTCTGACGGCCCCGGCGTGAGCGTCTCGACTTTGGGAACCGCATTCGGGTCGACGCCGGCGGCTTCGAGATTGAGCTTCGCCTCGCACTTCTGGGCCATTTGTCGCGCGAGCTCGAAATCTTCCTTCAACGCGAGGGCGCGTTCGAAGCTCTCGAGCGCTTCGCGGTACAGCCCCTGGTTGTACAGGGACACGCCTTCGCGATAGTGAAGTTGCTCGGGAGGAACGGTGGTTTGGTCGCCTTCCCCGGCCGTCGCAGCCGAAGGAACCGCGGGCGCCTCGACAACCTCCACGTCTCCGGCCTGCACTTCGGCTTTCGCCGCCTCGCCGCCAGCGTCAGCGTTGGCGCTTCCGGCCTGTGCGAATGCACCCGTGCACACCCACATTAACGCCAGACACACCCAGACCCATGTGGCGGCACTCATTCGCACGGCATCTTGCCGCTGCTTTTGCGTTTCCATTGCGCTCGCTTCCTCCCGCTAGAGTTCGCTAGATTATAGAACAACCCTTCCGGAGACTCAACGCGCCAAACTATACGTGAAAGACCGGCCGTGCTGCTCCGAAAAAATCTCTACCGTACCTGCTTCCGGATCGATGGACATCAGTTGATACGTCTCGAACTGTTCCCCTTCCGCATACCATTTACGGGTACGTGTCAGTATGTAGGCTCTGTACGTCCCGCTTTTCCACTCCTTAATATCCAGCAGCGTCAAGTTAGGCCGTTCCTGGCCGGTCGTCGGGCCGGTCCCGCTCGTGCTTGAAGCACTGAACGGATTGTCTTTCACAAGGGCATTAAAGGCTACCGGCGCCGGCGGCAGAGGATTGGCCGGAGGCATCGGGGGCCGCCCCTTATCCGCGGTCCATTCCTCGGGAAGGCTATTGGGATCAGCTATGCGCTTGGGCGGCATATGCTGTTTAAACTCCAAGGGCGCGTCTGCAGGATCCATGGTTCGCTGCGCGGTCTGGGCGCCGCTCTCCCGAAGCGTCCTGAGCCTTCCTTGCGGGCCCGTTCCTCCCCCCTCGAGGTCTTCACCTTCGCCTTCGACCGCGTCTTCGCCTTCAACCGCGCCTTCAGCTTCGCCCTCTTCGTCGGTTTCGCCCTCTTCCTCACCTAATCCCGGGCCTAATCCCGGTGTTCCCGGTTGTGATAGTGCTCCGCCCGGCGCGCCCGGCATCCGTGTCGCAGTCGTGGGATGTTTAGCGCGCTCACGAGCGGCTGCGGCGGCCTCCTCTTCCAAGGTTGTCGGGTTCATTACGGCATAGATGCGGTACACAAGGAACACAACCAGAATGGCCAGCACAAGCCGTTCCTTGTTTGCCCACGCCCAATCGCCGATTTTTCGAATGATTTCCACGCTTTACCCTGTCGTTTTCCCGTCTACCTTGCCCTGGTGAAGCGGCCCTGGGGCCGGTCAGAAGGGCAGATACCTCTTCCGGAACCGTTCCCACCATGTGGGCGGTCGTCTTCGGAACCTGTCTTCCATCTCTTCCTCTGATAACGGCCGCTCGCGGAGCATGCGCAAGAACTCTTCTTGCTGATTGCTGCGCGCATCCGCCTCGGCCAGGATAGCCTCGGGATTCTGTTGTTCGAGGGGCTTATACGTCGCCTGCGTGACAACCATCTGCACAAACAGAGGCGGATCGGTCCCCCCCAACAGGTCTTCATTCACAATACTGTAATAATCGATGCTCGCGTAGCGCTGGCGCGAGCTGATATCATCGATGAACTCCGCCAGTTTGCCCATTTTGATCACGAAGGAATATCCGACCGAGACGGCCGTAATACGCGCGGCAGGTTCGCGCGGCGGCCACATGTACATCGCATTGATCGCAATGGGATCGTACTCGAGGAGGAGCCGGATCATGGAACAGCCGATGGCAATCTCCCGGAGATAGTACTCCACCTCCTGCTTGGTCATTGCGGTGTTTTCGATCTGCGTGGTAGGCACATCGAAGTTCAAGGGAGGGAGGGTCAATCCCTTCTCGAGAGCCTCGGCGGTCAATTCCTCGAGCATGGCCTGGTATTGTTCGGCGTAATGGAATTTCGGCAAGGTATTCGTGGGGACCTCTTCGTAAACGATACGCCCCAGCCCGAACAATTCGCCGCGTGTTTCTATGGTATTGTACCAAGGCGTCAATTGAAGCGTCCACGCGGAAACCACGTCCTCGGGCACATAGCCGCCGTACCGTTCCTCCAATTCCTGGAGCTTGGCGCTGTACCCCATATACGTTTTCTTCTTCTCATCGAGCAACGCGGCCGTCGGCTTCAAATAGAACTGATAACCGCTGCCGATCACGGCCAACAGCAGGATGCCCGCGCCGATGAATATGACGTGTTCTTTCTTCATCAGCGGCTCCCTTCGTCTTCGTCTTCTTCACTGCTAGAACGGCCCAGACCGCGCAACCCCGCGCCCGGGGCAAAACCGCCTGGGACAAAACCGCTCGGTGTCCCCATGGTGCCGCTGCCGACCCGCCCCGCGCTGCCCACTTCCGTCGCCTGCAGGGGGGCGCCGCTTATCTGCGCAAGCATAACGAACGAGACCACGGTCTGGCTCCCTGCCACGGCCGCGGGCAACCCGGCTATCCCTCTTCCAAGCATGGCGGCGCTCACCTGGTTCACGCTGCGCTCGTCCAGGTACACCTCCACAAACTCGTCGCGCTCCTTCAAATCCGCCAAATAATCAAGTACCACGCCTTGGTCGGCGGCATACCCATGGATCTCGATTCCGTTGGGCAAAGACATACGGTCCACGATGGGCGCGTTGGGGTCCAGGCTGACATTCGCAGGCACCGGTCCTCCGGAATCGTCATCCCTTCTTCGGCTTTGGCCGCCCCCGGAGCGCCTTGGCTGCACGCTGCCGGTCACGCGCCTCGAGCTCGTCTCCTGGTCCCTTGCCTGTTCCCATGTGATGCCCGCAAATCCGGAACTCATGAGGCGCCGGACGAGCACTTCGTCAGCGTTGGCGCCCTCCTCGTCGTCGCGGGCCGCGGCGCGGGCCGCGGCCTGCCTCCGCCGGTCGCGGGCCGCCATGCCGCTCGTCAATCCACCCTGGGACCGGGTCGCAGTGGCGCCCATTCCCGTGCGCTCGCCCATGCCGGCTCGCGCCGTGGTGGTGGTCTCATCGATGAAGAGGGTCGTTGTGAAAACCTGGGTGAACCAGATCGGCTGCTTCTGCCGGGTATCGTTCAATGCGTTGAGATAAACCAGCCAGCGCTTGCGCCGGTCATAGAAGTTATCGATGCTGTCGATTCCGTTCTTGATCACGCGGATATAGCTTTGAGCCACGCTCAGCTTGTCGTCGAACTGGCATCGCGCACTGGGATCATCCACGAGTTTCGGGTCGTATTTTCCGATAACGTCGCGCGCCATATCCGTGTGTTTCTCGACTTCTTGGATCTTGTTCCGCATATCGGGGATGATCGTGGCGAAAATGGCCAGCACCACGGCCAGCGACGCCGCCCAATACAGGTATTGCTGTTTGCGGCGCGCCCCCTCGATAATTCGAGGCGGAATCAGGTTGACGCTGATCGGCACCTGGGCGCAGTTGCGCAACGCCAGTCCCAGGACAACGGCGGACTGTTCAGGATGTTCGTTTACGGATTGCGCGGCCGGGGTGATGGCGAGGCCCGTCAACGGTTGCGCGATGCGGACTTCCATATTCAATTGGCGCTGAAGATACGGAATGATGTTGCGCAGGCAGGCGCCTCCGCCCGTGATTACCACGCGCGACACCGGGCCGCCTCCAGGCTGCGAACGAAAATACGCGAAGGAACGGTTGATTTCCGTTACCAGACGGTTCAGCACCTGCCCGATAACTTCGCCGCCTTTGCCGTCGCGCTGGGGGTCTCCGGTGGGGGCAAAGCCGCGCTGACATTTCAGGCGTTCGGCCTCCTCGAAACTGATGCCAAAGGTGTTGCTAATCGCGCTGGTGACGTCGTTGCCGCCGAGATTCAGGCTGCGCGTAAACCGGAACTGCCCCTCGCGCTCGATGACGATGTCGCTGGTGCTTGCCCCCAAATCAATCATGGCGACGCATTCGCCCTTGACGCCGAACTCGCCCGTGGTCTTGAGCCAGTTGTACTCCGCGATGGGGCTGACGTCGATCACGCCGATGGCACGCTTCACCTTCTTGATGATGTCCAGGCGCTTGTCGACGACGTCCACTTTGATGGCGGCCATCAGGACTTCGTAGCCGCCAGCCTCGGTGCGCGACAGAATCTGATAATCGAGGGCGATCTGGTCTAATGAAAACGGGATCTGTTGCTGGATTTCGTAGCGGACGATCTGCGAAACCTTGTGCTCGGGGACCGGGGGAAGGGCGCGCGTCCGCGTGAATACCGATTGGCCGGGTACGCCAAAAACCGTTCTTCGCGCGCGGATCTTGGCTTCCTTCAACATCTCGTTGATGACTTCAACGATGCGTTCCTGGCGTTCGGGTTCGGGAGCCGACGGGAGGACACCAAGGTCCCGCTGCATGTATCGTGTCAGCTGAAAGCCAGTCTTCGTCCTGGTGAGCTCACACAGACGCACAGCACTGGACCCGATGTCCAGCACCAACCGTTTTTTCAGCCGCGAGCCTTTCAAGGAAGCCATTCGTTACAATCCGCCCTCTTTCGATTCACTGGCGGAAGCGCCGGCAACACAAAGGCCTTCCCGTTCCAGCACACAACCCGCCTCTTGCGCCGCCCGTGAAGGGGCGAATTTTGTGCCCCCTCATACTTGGCGAGACGCCATAAACCCTTACAAAGTATTGTAATAAACGGAACCGGATGTGTCAAGAATTAAATAAGCCTTGGCAATTGATTTCTGAGCAGCGGCTGGCCCTAGCGCCGGCCCCGTTTGTTCCACACGTCGATATCCATGACGCATCGGAAACCATACTCCTCGCGCGCCACATCCATCCGGTCGAAATGGCGCCTGGCACACCTCAAATCAAACGGTTCACTCTTGTACGAGCCGCCTCGCAGCACCTTGTAGATCTGCCCATATTCCTTGGTCACGTCCAGGTTGCCCGGATAGGCCTCATACCAGCTCGAGGTCCATTCCAGGGCATTTCCAGCCATGTCAGCGCAGCCATAGGGCGAATTGCCCCCAGGATACTGCCCGACCTCGCGCAGTTCAAGTGTGCCTGACGAGCCGGAATTACACAAGTGGCGGCCGAAATCTTCGCCCCAGGGGTAGGCCCTGCCGTCGGTTCCCCGGGCAGCTTTTTCCCACTCGAGTTCGGTCGGCAATCGCTTACCAATGGCCGCGGCATAGGCCGTGGCCAATTGGAAGGTAATGCCCGAGACCGGGAAATTCTCCTTCCCCTCCGGGAACGTGTGTCCCGGGACCACGGCCTTATACTGTTCGTTGGTCACTTCATACTTATCAATGAAAAAAGCCCCGAGATTCTCTTCGCGGCGGGGACGCTCATCGGGCGCGGCATTGTTTACGCCGCACACGAAGGGTCCGGCCGCGACAAGCACCATGCCGGGGGGCGCCTCGCCGACGTTCAGCTCGAAATGGACCGTCTGTGAGTCGTTGGGCCCGAGAATGATGGACCTCTCCGCCTCGACAAACCCTTTCACCTTCAACCCGACCACGTAGGTTCCCGGACGCAAGGTGAAAACGGACGGCGTTACGGAATCCTGAAGTTTCTTATTCAGAAGGATTTGCGCACGTTCGGGTTCGGAGGTCACCTCGAGGCGGGCAGGTTTGGGAGTCAACTTATGACTCACGGCGGTCAGCAGGTCTTCATGCACCATCACCGTATTCGCAAAGGGTTCATAATCCTCGAGTTGCAACGTGTACGCGATCTCGCCCACGGGCATTGACCGGCGCAGGATGGGTGTGGTGCCCAATTCCGTGCCATCGCCAAGGACCACTTTGGCCTTATCCGGTTGCGAGTCAATGCTGAACCAGCCCGTTCGGGCCTGCATCTCGATGACCACGCGCGCCTCGGCGCTGCGGGCAGGCACCACGGCATTGGTCATGGTATCGCGATACCCTTCCTTGGACAGCTGGATGAGGACGCGTCCGGGGGGCAGCCCCTCGATGGTCAAGGGAGTTTGCCCGCGCGGTTCCCCGTTGATAATCACGTAGACGCCGCTGACCGGGGTGGATTCAATGATGAGTTTTCCCCCGTGTTTTCCGCCGGTGCATCCACAGAGAAGCACAAGCAGCAATGCTGCTGCCGCAACACCCCGCTTCGCCAGCGGGGTACGTATGCTCTGCAGATGCCCGTTCATCCGCGCGCCCCCAACCTTGCGATCCCGGTTCGCGGCTACCCGTGCGCAACAATACGTGTCCGCGACGCTGCAAACACGTCCACATCGCGCCGCCCCGACGAAAGCAGCGCTAACTTGTCTGTAGGGTGCCGTCACGTACTTCCTTATACCATTAAAGCGCATCCGGACACATTCCGCAAGTCTTTGCGTCTGGAAGGTTAGCATACGCCCCGGCAGAACGTTGCAGACAAGACCCAAGAGGGTTGTTCGGCGGCTGGCCTGTCCCCCGCTGCTGCCCGTTTGCCAACCCCTTCACACCCTTCTCACGTTCACACGTTCTCGTCCCCCGCTGTGGCGGGGTCTCCTGACCCAGCCACTCTTTCGACCGGCAGGTCTCCAACATCCGGAAGAGATAGTGCCGCGAGGATGTGTGTGTACGCGCGTGTGCCGGTCTGCCGCTCTGCCGGTCTGCCGCTCGAACCGGTGCGCAGCCCTGGCGGGCTGCGGCGGTTCAGTGGCCGGCTGGGAAACCGGCCCTCCGCTGCGCGGGTAAGGGTCTGGCGGCTCATGTGGGTTGGGCAGATGTCCGTGCACGTTTCCTGGGAGGCGCGCGCCCAGGGACGCGCAAGGTTCGCGGGAGCGCTCGTCCCGGAGGAGGCGCGGAACACGAAGCGCCGCACAAAACGGCGGCGCTGGAACTCTTGGCGGCCGTCACCCGGGCGCGCCTCGTTGCGCGGCACGTGTGACGGCCGCCGATAGAGCTTATTCTTCTCTCAGGATGATCTGCTGTTTGCCTCGCTGGCGCTCGCGTTGCAGGTAGCCGCCCACGGTATCCGAGGTGTCGCGCACTACCTTGAACTGCACGCTCGCCGGAGTATTGTCGATGCGTTCGCCGTCATCCCGGGCGTGGTTGCCGTTTGCATCCCAGAAGGCCTGCGCGGTCAGCACATACGTCACCGAGTTCTGGCCAGGAGGCATATAGTCCAAGAACGGGTCGGCATCCGCAACCACATTCCACGGAAGCTGCAGCGTCTGGGTCTGGCCTGACGCTGTATAGTAAACCCACGGTCCAGCTGGATCTGGATCCGGAATTACGCCCTGATACAAAACGCCGCCGTCGCGCTGGAGGCTCCACTGCACGGCGATATCCTCGCCCTCGAGGCCGGGCGGAAGCGTGACGCCGATGGTGAACAGGCCTTCCACCCGCGGATCAGGAGTGTCAGGGTGCAACGCCACCATAGCCGCGGGACCGAAGCTCACGTCGCCATCCGCCTTATTGAGAGTTTGATACGCGTCCGGCGCATCTCCGTTATGCCACAGCTCGTGGGTGAGGGTGGTGTCGATCTCGCCGCCGCCGAGGTAGAACCGCACCCAGTTTCTCCGGTCGCGGCTTCCGGTGGGAGTGACCAGACCGCTTGCATCGAGCGTCAGATCGCCGGCCGGCCAGACCTCGTAGTTGCCGGCTTCGTCGACGCCGACCACGACGAGGAGGAACCAGTTTTCGGCGAGGCCGGCAGCGCGCAGCGTCTCGGCCAGACCGGGCGCCACATCGGCCAGTTGGGTGTCAGTGGTCCACGTGCTCCAATCGGTATAGGGCGTGTAGGTGCCGTCGATGAAATCGCTGTACCACAAGCGCCACAAGAACCGCGGCATTGCGTCTATATCTTGTGCCTCGGGGTCTTCCGTTGTGGGCCGGTCGAGGTACCAGTAGAACGGCAGCACGCTGATTTCCTCGCCGTCGATGTCGGGCAACAGAGTGGTCTCGGCCCGGGTCATCCACCACACGTGGAGCGTGTTGAGCGCGTCGCCGTCGTTGCGGGTCATTCTGGTCACATTGCCCGCCAGGTCCACCGCGGCAAAGCGCATGCCCATGTGCATGGCATCGCCCGTCGAGACCTTCGCATAGTCGAGGCCGGGAGTGCCGCCGTCACTGAAGGTCCATCGGGAGACCACCACGTCGTTCGCATAATCGACGGTTTGCGTGGGCAAATCGCGGTCAAACCCCGGATTGCCGAATGGCCCGCCGAATGGCGCATAGACAAAGCTTGGCAAGAACGCGGGCAACGCGGACGACACTTCGTAGGTGTAGACCATCTCGCCGATGGCGGGAATGTAGGTGCTGTCGCTGAACACCGTGATCGTCGGCGGCTTCGTATGGTCGGTTACCACGACGGGGCCGGAGACGGTCTCGGGGAACCCCGCGACCTCGCGAGTCTGCGCCCCGGTGTAGTAATCGGTGTCGGTTACATTGCCCTGGATCACGTGCCGCTGTAAATCCCCCGGATCGAAATACCACGGCGGCGTGTCAAGAAACGCGAGGTACTGGCCGGCCGCGATGCCGGGTCCGATGGTGATGCTCAGATCTTCAACGGGATAGCTGTTCGACAGCGAACCGGGGTTGAAGAACGCCTGGACGCCGTCCCGCACCGGCGGCACGGGCGGCGCGAACGGGAGCGCGGGAAGAATCCCGTCAAACGGCCCGCCAGAAGGCGATGGCTCAACCCATGGGCGCCACGTAGCAGACGCTACGGCACTATAGGGATGTGTGGGGTCGGGGAGCGCGACGCCCTGCGCCGCATAGGGACCGGGGGCGTTGTTCAGCGTCATGATATCCGACGGCTGCGCAGGCGCGGTCGGAAGCACGAGCACCGGCCGCGGCGGGATGGTGTCGATCAGGCAATGGCGGCCGTTGATGGCCTGCTCGACGATCACGCCGCCGTCGGTCAGGTCAACGGGGTCGTCGCCCCAATACTCGCCTCCGCCAAGGGGGATCACGATGGCGGCATGGCCGTCAGCCAGATAGTCCCCCTGAGAAGGCCCGCCGCTGCCGTCCATATCCTCGATAAGCGTCGTGATGGGCGCGGCATTGGTGCCGAAATAGACGCCCTCGCCGTAGCTCTGGAGTTGGATTTCGATGCAGCGGGCGCGATTCGCCGGAATGTCGAGAGCGCCATTGGCGAACACCACGCCCTGAGGCACCAGGTAGATGCTGCCGGGCACAATGACGCCGTAGACGCGTATCTGCACCTGGAGCTCGCCGGCATCCATGGCGGGCACGGGGTCGGGTATCACCTCGGCATAGTACCAATACCGCATGTCAATGTCGGGGTTGCCGCCCATGAGTTCGTCGGCCCCGATGTCGGGCAGCCGCGGCTGACTCTCTTCTCCAGGTGGAGGTTCAGGCCATTCTCCGGTGCCTTGGACATTAAAGGGCTCGCCGAGGTCGGGCCGGGTTTCGAGTTCGTAGTCGGCCTCGGTGAACGGCCTTTCGATAAACTTGCCGGCCTTGTCGCGCACGGGATTCAGCTCGTTGCGGCCCCAGAGGGTGCCGTCGCCGACGACCTCGAGTTTGCCGCGCCACCACGGCTTGCTTGCGGGCGCGCCCTCGGGCAGCAGCATCGGGTCTTTGGCGATGCTGCCCGTGCCCGGGTTCACGTTCACATAGTCGCGGTAATTCAGATACACGTCATTGAACAGCAGGTCCGCGGCGGAAGGCTCCAGCATATCCTCGCTGTCAATCACGTAGAAGATATTGTCCGGATTGCTGGTGAGCATGCTGTCACCGACGGGAGCGGGCGGGCCCGGGTCGTCCACGTAGTTCGTGACCGTCACGACCACCTTGTAATGGTTGCCGGCCGTTGTCGGGTCGGGATACCCGTCAGGCTCCGCGGCCCCGGTCTGGTTATTGAGAAGGTCCAGGGTCGAGTCGGGCTCGGCATGGAGCAGCGGATCGAGCAAGGTCATGAAATCCGGCGCCCGAATCACGATCATGTTGGGCGACACGCTGAAATGGTATAGCACGACTGGCACCGTCGTGGGCACGGCGCTTGACTCGTCGGTGAACGAGAACGTCACGATGACGCGGTCATCGAAGTTGTAGCCCGTGATGGTGATGAACTGCTCGGGGTCCTGCATCAGTCCGGGCATCAGCGAAGTGTTCACGTAGATCTGGTTGGGCTCGATCTCGACGATCTTGGGCGGCCCGTCCATGATATACGTGAACCGTTCGGGTTCGGGTGCGCGCGCTTCGACCGGCGCGGGCTGGGTATTGCCCGCGGCGGTGATGGTCCACACCGAACTCACGTCGTAGGTGGCGGGCAGACCGAACGGCGCCGGAGGCGTTTTCACGCGGATATACCCGCTGTTATAGGCGGTAACCATCGATTCGACCGCTCCTATCCGCGCCATCGGATATTCGTCGATCGGGAAGTCGGCCCCTTCGATATTGAGCACGTCGCCGCCGCTGACCGGCCCCCAATGGACCGGTTCGGCGATGCGCCAGCCGCCGTTTACGGGCGGCGCGTCAACGTGATGCAGCGTAAGCGCGTTCGAGGTGTTGTCTTTGATCAGGAAACTGTTGTTGCTGGCATCAATGAGATATTGTCCGGCCAGCGAGCCCCAGCCGGGGTCGGGAACCGCGGTGAACTGTTCCGTGCCCGCGTTCCACGTGCCGCTGAGGCCCGAATCGATGGGATAAGCCCCGCGCACGATGCGCCAGGCCCCGCTCGACGGCGAGCCGCCGTACAGCGTCAGCATTTCGTCGGAATTGGTCTGGATCATGTACGCGTTGAACGCCGAATCGAGCAGATAGTGCCCGCCATACGCGCCGGGCTCCCATCCCGCTCCGGCTACCGTAAATGTTCCCGCGGCGCCGGCGCCGGCTACGCCCGACTCGACCGTCCTGGGCGACACGTTGGTCTTGATAATCCGCGGCAGGAATTCCCAGAAGATGATGCCGTCCACGACGACGTCTTCGTCGAGCTTCAGTCCGGTGCAGCCGTCGTAGGTGACGAGGGCCACGTCGACGGGGTTCACGTTGCCGGGGGAACTGGTCGGCACGCCGTACGACGCCACGTCGAACACGGTGAACACCGCCTCGAAGAACGAGATCACGGTGCACTCCGCCGCGGGGACGGTTCTCAGGCTCAACGCGTTGCCGGGCCACCGCAGCTCGACATCGGTCCACGGCCAAGTAGTAGGTGAACCATCTTCGGGGTCAGGCTTATGAGCCAGCCCGGAGCCCAGCACCCGCACCTGGAACTCCTCATCGGCCAGCGGGGCAGCCGGCACGGTGCGCGGATGCACCGCCCGAGCGTAGAGGCGCCAGGCCGAGCCGTCCGGCGGCACATAGACCCCGTCCTTCAGGGTCGAATACAGGGCATAGTTCACGGGATTGAACGCGCTCGTGGAACGCAGCACGACCGTGACGTCTCTCTGGCCGTACAGCCCCGCGGGCAGGCTGTCCAGCGAGAACTCGATGAAGGTTGCTCCAAAACCGCCCGGATCCGGAACGATGGAGGTAATGTCCGCCTCGGGAATCTGCTTGTTCTCGACGTAGACCCAGAAATCGTTCACGGCCCACGAATAGATGTACGAACTCGCCCCTGCCGACGTGGACGGCACAACGGTGAGGATGGCCCTGTTGTTCGCACAGTTCAGCGTAGCGCCAACCACTTCAAAGTACACGTCGGGATCGTTTATCCAGAAGAAGCGGGAGCTGGTGCGCTTGTAATCGTTCAGGGGGGCCGGGCCGTAGGTGTCCTGCAGGTCCGCGCTGCGCACGTTTTCGATCGCGACCGCCAGCCCGGCGGTGTTGAACGCGGGTACGTAGGGCATCCCGCCGGTACGGTCGATAAACGCGTTCGCGACGGTGATGTCGTCGGGGCGCGCAGGCAGCGCGAATTCGATGAACCGCTGCGTGTGTTTTACGTGCTGTTCGACGTTCTCGTTGGGCATGGCCACGCCGTCCGCCCCCGCGTCGCCCGGATTGTTGAGCGGATCGTCGATGGTGTAGGTGTTGCCCCCGAGATCGTCGAAGGTGATGCGGAGGCCGGCGTCAAAGCTGTCGCCGTACAGCGTGCGCGTCGTGAGCGCGGCGGAATTGATCAGCGCGCCCGAGTTGTAGTCGATAAAGTTCGACGGGGACCACTCGAATTCGTCGGTTGACAGGAACGGCAGCTCGGGGTCGTTGTCCAACAACGGGGTGCTGTCGGCGAAATACGTGAACCCGGTGGGCAAGATGTCGTACAGGCCGTTGGGATTGGTGATCTCGACGTCGTACGAGCCGCCTGCGCCGAACTCGGCGAGCGGCACCTGCACGTCGATGATCTTCCGCCAATCGCCTTCCGGAAGACCGCTGACAAGGGTGGAAACCGACGCGTACGGACACATCTCGCCGCCGATGCGCACCGTGCATCCGTCGGCGAGATTCCAGCCGAGAATGTCGATGCGGAAGATCTGTCCGGGGTCTGCGTCCGTGTTCAGGCGGCGGTAGAAATTGGGCATGACCTGCACGATATCGGGCCGGCTGCCCACGGTGGCCGTGGAATCTTCGCCGCGGTAGCGGTATTCGCGCATGTTCTCGTCGCCGGCGGGACTGTCGGTATGCGCGCCGGAGGGATAAAGATTGCGCACCAGCACGTCCATGGGGGCGCTGTTGTGAAAGATCGGATCATACCAACCGGGGGCAGCGGGCGCTTCCACGTGCAGCAGCGCCGACGACAGCCATGTGCGCTCGTTCGCCCGGAGGTCGCCCGGCCGCACGATGGACCACGCGCCGTCGACGAGGGCGGCGGTCGGGCCCGCAAGCGTGAGCGTATCGACCGTGTTGGACGTGATGAGCCAGCGGGTCCCGCCCTGCGCCAGGTAGTTGTCGCGGAACTGGTCCGGGATCCATACCGGCACGGGGTTGTATGGCGCGAAGGTGTTGGGCCCAACCACGCCGTTCGGACCCAAATCGCGGGTCATCCCGCCGTCGATGAGCCCGTTGCTGTTGAAATCCCACCATACCTCGCCGTCGACGTTGAACCGCACGCCTTCGACCAGCACCCAGTTGCCGCCCTCGGGCGGGCCGTGCGACGGGGTCACCAGGGTCACTTGAGGCTCTACGGCCGGGTCCTCGACGTAGGTGAACGCGTCCTGCAGGGTGTACGTGCGCTCGTCTTCGGTGCCGAACGCCCGCACGATATGCACATCGACCTTGCCCGGCGCGCTGTTGTACGACGGCGGAACAAGCCCCTCGAGACGGTCGGGAGCGCTCAGGGGATTGAACAGGACGGGGGGATTGTCCGCGCCGATGTCGCGCGGGCCGAAATACACCCGGGTATCGGCGCCGGCCTCGCTCAAGTTCTTCCCGTAAATGGCCGCGCTGGCCCCGCCGGTAATCACGTCCCACTCGGGGATGATGGCGATCCCGCCCGACCAGACCAGGCCGCCGCCGCTGGGTTCCAACGAGGCGGTAGCGTTCTTGTACACGATGCTGTTGCGGACGCGGGCATACTTGGGCGGCTCGGTGCCGCTGCTGACCGCCCAGCTCCGATTGACCCAGACGCCGTGCTGGCCGTTGCCAATGATTGCGCAATGAATAATATCGGTAAAGGTGCCTGGGGAGTCCGGATTGGTGTCGATATGCACGCCGTCGATGGCGTTGTCCGAGATGCTGCAGTTGATGAGCAGCGCCGACGCGTTGTTGCCCTCGATGGATACGCCATGATTGGGGTGCGCGTCCATCCAGCAGCGGTTGATGGTCGGGCGGTAGGGACTGGTATAGTCGCCCGCAATGCGGATGCCGTTGACGCCGCCTACCAGATGCAGCCCCTCGATGCGGGGACTGTAGAGTTTGGACGTGTCGTTTATGAAATTCGCGGTTGTGGTGCTGATGGTGATCACGTCCAGGCCGTTGCCGTCGAGGACGGGCTCGTAGACGTCCGACCCGCTGTACCGCGTGGAGCCGAGGATGCGCACATCGGCGTCGGCGGGCATGGTCACGCCGCCCGTCCACGGCAGACTGTTGTTGCGCGCCACGACCAGCACCGTGTACGGCTCGCCCGCGTCCCGCGAATAGGTGACGGCGTCGTTGATGGCCAGCTGTACGTCGCTGTAGGCCTCGGTCACGTCGGCCACGTACTGGCTCCAGTAGGGCGGGGCCTCGGTCACGTCCACCACGACGAGCTGGTTCGGGACGAGCTGCGCCGCCGCGGGCAACGCCGTGAGCATCGCCGCCAGGACCAGCCATCGGACACGCCGGTAGTGCGTCATGTCAGTCATAGACCCGTCTCCCGTCTCGCGGCGCGCGGGGCGGGCGCGTCCGCCGCGAGATAGTCGAGACATCTCTCGTTCGTCCGGCAGCGAACCGGGCCGCGCGGCCCGTGCGCCGCAATCGAGAGCGTTGTCGCGGTTTGTGTATGCTTAGCGCTCATAGATGGTCCGAACCTTCTTTTGAGCCGTCGTTACGAAATCGTTGCGCCAGTCGCGCTGGCCGTCGCCGTTCAAGTCTTCGACCGAGATATAACCGGACTCGGCCGTCACGTTGATCTCGAACACGTCCGAATGCGCCGTGATCAGGTTGGCCATGCGCCCATACCGCCCGACCCGTTCGAAGAACTCTGCTTGTGGATTGCCGGCGCTAGCGGCGGTGACCAGCGGCGGAGGAGCCGGGGCCCAGCTTTCCGGCGTCCCAAACGTCTCCGCGAAATAGGCCGCCACATCGCCCACCGACCGGTAGTAGCGCCCGTCTTCCCACACATAGCGGCCGCCGACGATGTTCGCGGCAAGGTCGCGCGCGGCAATTACCTCCGGAGAGCCCGGGCCGTAATTGTCGGTGTCGGCCAGGAACGTAAACGCTCCCGTTAAGGCGTCATACCCGGCCAGCACGCCGGGGATGCCCAACAGCGGATTGAACGCAGGGCTCGCCGGGTTAGACGGACCGCCGTTGGTGGGCATCATCTCGGCGGTGTTGATGTTGATGCGGCCGTGGGCGCGGGCGCGCGGCGCGAGCACCACCCGCGAGAACCGGTTGAGTTTGCCCGGAGGCGCCCAGTTCCGCAGGAACAGCGCGAGGTAGCTGTTCTCGACCTTCACCATCCCGTAGTGGATGACCCCCTCGGGATTGGGCACCGCGCCATACCGCATTCCGACGGATTCCTGGTTCTCGCCGCGAAGCAG
>Ga0209606_1003311_pt1 | contig 16361 bp, 15 predicted proteins | sample AD_UKC057_MetaG_FD_184412 | JGI IMG/M metagenome (GOLD analysis project Ga0209606, IMG submission 184412) | Active sludge microbial communities of municipal wastewater-treating anaerobic digesters from USA - AD_UKC057_MetaG (SPAdes) (version 2) | ecosystem: Engineered > Bioreactor > Anaerobic >...
CCAAATAAAGTAGATTTAATGGAGGAATTAAACCAATGAAAGTAATAAACATGAGTTCCGCCACCATTGTTCTTCCTAACGAAGAAATTTTAAGCAATAGAATGGTAACAGAAATAAACAAAAACCTTTCTTTGCAATGGAAAAAGGACTCGCAGAAAGAGTTGATTAATACCAAAAAGCCTACTCCCTATGAAATAGAACAGAGACCCAAAAAATTAGAAATGTTCAACAAAGCTATATCTCTCAATCAATATATTATGAGATGTAAAGCCTATTGCAGTATGGTTGATAGCGGAGAGATCAGGCTGATAGAAGGAGCAAAAGAATAATGGCAAACATGAATCTAACAAGGAACTCCGACCTCAAAATAGGAGTTCAAGTAATTGATGAATTAGATTCTGGTCAGAGACAATTTATCGTTTCCGATATTAATAAATATATGATAGTTGTCACAGCAGAATCTGGCCCAGCAGAGCAGATCGTACATATTGATTCTGAAGCACAATATGTAGACATCTTTGGGCATCACCAGAGCGGTTCTTACGGAAGATATTTTGCCAACGTCATGTACGGTATGAACGACAAGATTGGACAGAAAGGGCCTTCGACACTTGTAGTAAGAGTTTGTGGGCCTGCTAAAGCCAAAGCATACGTCGATCTTCCTGATGAGAATGGAACCCCAACGTTAAGGGTACAAGATAAGTATTACAGAGACGGACAGCATATACAAGCTAAGGTTACCGCTGGTAGAACTACCAAGACAATAGAAGATGCTGGTGCTGCTCCTGTTCTAGTGAAAGCTGGTACTGGAGGCACAATTACTGCTGGAACTTATGAGTTTGGGTATACATGGTACAACAATAATGGTGAAACCCTGTTATCAGAAACTTCCACTACAACTACTACTGGAGAAACCTCGAAGGTTATAGTAACTTCTCCTAACCCAGTTCCAAATGGTGCTGCTGGCATTAAGGTTTATGTAAAAGTCGCTGGTAATATGAGACTAGCTGGTACTTCCGCAGTTGGCCAGAATACTCTTGCCATTACAACCATTCCTGCTGGTGGAGATGACCAACAGCCATTATCAAACACTGCCACACTTCCAACATTTAATATTCTCATTTGGCGCGATGGAATTAAACGTAGCATCTGGTTTGGCGATCTTACAATGGATGCAGCCTCACTTACTCAATTCAATAAAGAACATCCTGATGTTGATCTAATAGACCTTAACTCCAACTCTACTCCACCTGATAATCTTCCTGCAGTGATGACATCTTCATTATGGCTTACTGGTGGTGCTACAGACAATGCTAATGTTGATAAAACCCATATTATTGGAACTATTACCAATGGAGTGAAGACAGGACTTAAACTATTTGATGATGATACATTAGGCCCAGGTTCTATTGCAGCCCCAGGATGGGCAGAAGCCGAAGTAAGACAGGAACTTGTCTCCAATGCTGAAAAATATCACAGGATTGCTTATTGTGATAATGGAGTTTCAGATGATCCTGCAACTATGAAGGCTTGGGCTTTAACTGGAGAGATTGATTCTCCGTTTGCGGTTGCCCCATATCCATGGTGTGCATGGACAAACCCAGACCACGTTTTAGGTTATGGAGATGAGAGGGAATGGATGCCTCTTTCTGCCCAGATGATGGCTGCTGATTATAAGGGTGCACATAATTACTCTTCAGTCTTTAGACCTGGTGCAGGAGCAGACTTCAAACTTTACGCTTGTCCTCCAGCAACAGATGCACAGCCTATTGGTGGATTGAAATACAAGTTGTCTTCAGAAGAGGCTACTGAACTTGGAGATACTTATGGAATTTGTACCGCCCAAGAAAAACATTTCATTGGCCCTGTCATCTATGATTGTGTTGTCAAGAACTTCCAGGGTAACTACAAGTTCATACCAGAAACTAAAGTTGAATGCGCTATTTACTACGACTTCCTTGAAGGATTTGAGAGATCAAATTATGTCTTCAGCCTCGTCAACCAATTTACATCTAGCGATAATACTTCTGATTTCTTCAGTAACATCAAGAGATTCTCGGAAGATATTATGACCAACCTCCACTCACAGGGCGCTTTTACTGGTGTACAGAATGGTCAGATTGTAGCACATTCTTCAAAGGCATTTAGTGTAAAATGTGATGGTGATAATAATACTTTACAGGCTCTCTCACAAGGTATTGTCCGTATGGATGTTTTCTATCACCCACTCACAATTGCTAGAAAAATAGAGATTGTCTTGCATCAAAGACATCTGACTCAAGAATTGAGGTAAATAAATGAGCAACAGAGCAGCTAGAGGACACAGGGATACCGCCCTCAAGGCTTGGGGGCGAGTAAAAATCGGATGGGAAGGGCCATCATGTAGTGGCCCTCTTGAACTTAGGGTTTCAAAGTTTGAGCCAGATGCTGGCAAATTAACCGTTGCAGAATTAAAACTTGTTGATACCGTATTCCCAACCTTCCTTTTCCGCGGGCCTATGGAAACTACAAAGGTTAAAATGTCAGTTGGTGCTTCTACTGATCCGAACCTTGTCAAGATATTACAACACGCAATCGACTTCGCTTCGGGAAGAGATGACGGAAGATTCTACATTATTGGTAAAACCATGGAAGAACTGAATCATAGATCAGTTCGTTGGCTGGAGTACAATGGATGTATCTTAACTTCAATACCTCCCTCAGCAGCACTCGAAGGTATGTCAGCAGATGTTCAGTTAGATGAGCTGGAATTTATTTGTGAAACCGTAGAACTTAAGGTAATTGATGGAACTCCACAGCCACAAATTGATGACTATGCTCGTAACACCGAACCAGGAATGTAATTAGAGGAGAAAACGCATGGGCGAGAGTAAAGACAAGACGAAACTAAAAAATGAAGCTATTATGGATGTTTCAGCATTTCCATTAAATATTAGTTTAGGAAAAGTTATGAAATTCCATATAACATACCCCTCGATAGCCAAAATAGGAAATAAAAAGTTAGAACATGTTCTTTCTACTTCTCTCGCCCTGCGAGAAGAAAAACAACAGGGCAGTGTACAACCTAAAGGAGACATAGAGTTAGAATCAGGATTCTTTTGGGATTTCATTGACTATGTTGATGTAGAAAACAAAGAGGGTAATATTGAGAAGGTTGACCCATCAAAGACTGTGATATGGAATGAAATACGTAATGAAACATATTTGATGCTTTTTGAGGATATACAGAATATCGTTAACCAACTCATGGAAGATGTAATTGCATATTGTGATCAGGAAGGGTCTTTCAATATTATCACAGGGCAATTTGATTTTCCAGAAGAAATGGAAGTTATATTACCTTTCCCAATTCTCATTTCTGCGCAGGATACAAGAGGTAATTCCAACAAAGATAGCGTTGTGTCTATTACCCTTAGGCAGATGAAACAAAAAGAACTCTACAAAACTCAGTCTGACAATACTGTTGATAAAATCATGTCCTTCCTGAAGAGTATCACAACTAAGGTCAAGGGAAAAACATACGAGTTTGACATTAAGTCTAGCGAAGTGGATATGGCTTTTGAAATCCTCAACTTTGCAAATTTCTGTGCTTTAATGATTGCAAGTGAGAGGTTGACTACAGAAGGCAATTCGTTTCGTTCAAGACTTAAAGTGGAATATAAATAGTTCTTCAGAAGGTAAAGAAAGAGAAATAGGAATAGAGGACACCTATAGAGATTTATTGACAATCAATAAATATATAGGTATCCCTATTCCTATACTTCAAGAAATGCCATGGATTGAGTATTATATAGTTTCTATGACTGTATCCGACATGATAGAAGAAGAAAACGACGCTCTGGAGAAAATAAAAAATGGCTAGTGGTGACTGGAGAAAAGAAATCATCATTGGGATTAAAGTCAATGACAAGTCGGCAGGTGGTTTTGCAAAAGTAGCAAAATCCATTGCTAACTTAAGTCAACCATTGACTGACACAGCTAAAACATCCCAAAAACTAATTGATGGTAAAAAAATACTAAGAGAGGGTTTCTTTTCTCAGGGCGCTTTTAATATGGTAGCGTCTACAGGTACATCTCTTTCAAAACTGGGCGATACCATAACCAAATTACAGGATCAATGGGCTGGGTCTCGTGAAATGACTGACGAGGCCAAATCTCTTTTGAAGGTTATGGGTCTTACTGATGTGCAGGTCGAGAGACTTGAAGATACAGCTGAAAGTGTTGGAAATAGATTCGGAATTTTAAAAGGTGAATTTCTTGACGCAGCTTATGGTCTAGCTTCGGGAGTGTCTCCTCTGTTATCTATGGAGGGAGGAGAAAAAGCTCTAGGAGATATAGCAGCAGGCAACGTCGGTTTGGCAAAAGCTACAAAAAGCACAGTAGAAGAGATGAATAAATTCAAAGCTACTATGTACAATATTTATGCTACCGACATTAAAGATGCTGGTGGAGTTACACAATGGTCTAACTCTGTAGACCAAGCCTTATTTCAAGCCACACAGGTTACTTCTGCTGCTGGCCCTGACCTTATCGCTGGTTTTAAAAACATTGGTGTATCAGCAAAACTTTTAGGTAATGCTCTCCCTATGGATAAAGCTATCATGTTCACAGGTATTATGACCGATTATTTGGGAGGCGCAGAAGCTGGTACTGCCATTAAAAACTTGGCAACTGATTGGACTAAATTAGGTGCAAAGTTTGAGAAGCAGGGAATCCAGATAAAAGACAACAAAGGTCGTTATTTAGACCTTATGGGAGTCATGGCACAACTTCGTGATAAGTCAAAAAATATGTCCGAGGTTGAAAGGAACCAATGGTTGGCAAGTTTTCAGATGTCTCAAAGAACTCAAAAAGCATTTAATACTGTTCTTTTAAATTATGACGCTTTTGATACAAAGATGAAGGATTCCGCTGGTACCCCAGAAGAACTTGCAAAAGGTATAGAATTAGCTGTATCATCAACAACTTCTTTAAAAGAAAAAGCAGAGGCTTCAAAACAGGCAATGATGGAAGCCTTTGGTGGTGCAGCAGAAGGATTTACGAGATCGAAATATCAACTTTCAGCTTTTGGTAATCAAATAGTTACAGCCATAGCAAAAACACCCGTTTTAGGGACGGCCATTGGTACAATAGTTCCAATTGTTGGTGAAGTAACCAAAGGATTTGGAGGATTTATAACTACCATGGGTGGAGTAGGGAAAGGTATAGAATCAATGAAAACTTTATCCTTAGCTCTTACCCAATCCAATATTCCGTTGATGAAAAGTATTGGTTTATGGATGACCAACCTTGCTATGAAACTGGGTTTAATACCAGCGGAAACAGCTGTCGCTGCTGGAGCTACGGCATCTGGAACGGCACTGGTAGGTGCTGGTACGGCAGCTTCTATTGCGTGGGGCCCTTTTATAATAATTATCTTGGCAATTATAGCTGTTATTGCTGCTGTTATTTTAATTGTTAAGAACTGGACTAAAATAGTTGATGTATTAAAAAACGCATGGAAATCCGTACTCGACTTCTTCACAAGACTTTTTAACTGGTTTTGGAATACATTTGGTGGTTTAGTGAAATTCCTGCTCTGGGTATTTGCTTGGCCAGTCATGTTGATTATAACCTACTGGAGACAAATAGTTGATTTCTTTGTCGCGGTTGGTAAATGGATTGGAGGAGCCCTTCTTAAATTATTTGATATTTTAACTTGGGTTTTCTTCTGGCCATATCGCTTAATTATCATGTATTGGAGACAGATTTTAGACTTTTTTATAATGATAGGCAAGTGGATTGCAAATGCGTTCATGAAATTACTGGATGTCATTTTATGGGTTTTCTTCTGGCCTGTAAGATTAATTATGAAATTCTGGCAACCTATTAATCAGTTTTTTGGCAAACTGGCTGATGGTATTAAAAATGTTTTCAAATCAGCTTTTGACTGGATTACGAAGGCCCTTAAACAAATATTCTATAATATTCCAGACTTCCTCCTCCCAGTTGATGCTGAAATCAATAAATATAAAATGATGGCAGATGATACTTCTTTAGACGCAGAGACTAGAGCCGTTGCTGCTCAAAAGGTTGTAGATAGGGCACAAACTGCTGTTGACAATTCCGAAGGTGCGGAAAAAGAGAAGTATCAAAAGATTCTTGACGAAGCCAAAAAGAAACAACAAGAACTTCCACCTCCTCCAGGAGGTACAATACCAGGAGGAATTGGTGCAACTCCTACCCCAGCAGAAGGTGCTGATTTGAGAATGGGAGATGCCAGCCAGAGAGTTGGTGCTATCATGCGTAATCCAGTTAATCAAGAGGTAGATAAATCTATTAATATTACTGTAGAAGGAAACGCAGACAAAGAGACAATTAAAGATGCCACAGACAAAGCTAAAGGACTTTTAGATGAGCAAGGTCGTGACATGGAAGATCAACTTGGCAAGAGATTAGAAACTCAAAAGAATAGGTAAAAATGGCACAAAAACCAGATGATCCGTTTTTCCCAACACATCCTAGAACTGATAGATTTAAAGAAATAGGTGATTTAGTTATCTATGATCCCAACCCACTCCATCCAAGAATTGTTATACAATCCCCTTATCTTTTAGAGGGAACTAGTGCTTGGCAAAAAGCCATTAATGTTGAACAGGTTGAAATAGCTGGTAGAGACCCTGTGCCTATAGAATATTTGAATGCTGGGCAAGTTACAAGAGAATATACTATATTCTTGGATGAAACCGACATTCCCATTCCGCAAAGAGGCCCTAAAAATAGGCCATCAGTTGAAGACGAAATTAAGAAAATAGCCGATCTTTCTTCTATCCCTGTAACAATTTTTATCAGTCCAAAAGTAGGTGGGAAGATAGATACCTATGATTGTTTTATTATTCACATAGACGTACAACCAGAGATGTTGCATCCAATAACTAAAAGGGTTGTAAGGGCCAAAGTAAAACTGGGTTGTGTAGGTAGGTAAAATGGCCAATATACGTTATTTACCAAAACTATACGAAATAAAAAAACCATTAGGGATACTAAGACATGTAGTGTCTAATGGTGAGACTATTTTTTTAATCTCACATCAATATTATAAACATCCTGCATTATTCCAAAATATAGTATTATCCAACCTTTCATTATTGTGTGATGAGAATGGAACACCAGATATTTTCCATCTTCCGTCGGAGATAACAATTCCATAATGGCAGCAAGAATAACTCCTGCATCTGATTATACTGAATGGTATCAGGCTGATTGGGATATAATGATTTACCACAGCGATGACATTCGTAGATGGATGGAAACACGCAAAAGACAGGCTATTGGGATGACACGCTCAAGGAATATTCTTGAGCGCGGGGCAGATGAATTTGCAAGACTTGGTTATCCCTCTGGTTTAATCAAAAAACTTATAAAAGATGTTCAAGATGGGAAAGATATAACTGGTAGATTAGGCCCAGGTAAAGAAGCTGATGAAGGTATGATAACAGAATGGGCCAACAAATATAAAGAATCTCAAAAGGATACTGTCGCTGATGAATTTAAAAAAGCAGGCATATCCTTAAATCATTTAGTTCAAGATATTAGAATAGACAGAAAAGCTAATAGTTTAGATGAATGTGCAATCGGATTTTTCGACCCCAACTTGGAAATAGCATGTGCCATACAAAGATTGGATATGGTAGTCGTCTCTTTAGGTTGGAGAGGCGCAGAAGATAACCCAAGATATAAAAAGAGAATAGAGTTCGTAGGAGTAGTAACAAACAAACAAACCCAGTGTTCGGGTGGAGGCTCATCAAAAACACAAATTACATGCAACGATGAACGTATTTTGCTTGGGGACAAAAAAGCCAACACCGTCATGGAAAGAATGAAGGATAGTGAATTTCTATTAGATTTAATCCAGCAAAAAATGCCTGGAGTTGTTATCGGAGATTCCCTCGAACACTCTAAACATATTATTTACAATACATCCTTATTACAGACTGCCAAAGACAAAGCATCAGCAAATGGGTATGTAGTCTTTACTGATTTAAAAGGCACCGAAGGTGGGGAGGGTGGAGAAGAGGGTGGAGATCAGGCAGTTGTCAAGTTTATCCCATGGGAATTGCTTGATGCAACAGAATATCCAGTAATCTGGTCACCTACAAAACCAGATGAAGTTGGCATGGTACTTGATTGCCAGTATAGTGAGACATGGAAAGAAGAAACTGACGAAGGTCAAGCTGGAGGAGAAGAAGACCCTGAAAATCCTTCTACTTCTGCTTCACCACCTGAAACAGATAATGAGCAGGAAGTTGCTACAGAAGGAACAGGAATCCCCGCTGGAGATGGAAACGATCCTAATGTTTCAGAATCCATGTATCAAACAGAAATTACAAACGAGAACCGTAAAAAGTTAGAAGAGTCCTATGATATAACACTTTCCTTGACTCTAAGAGGAGAACCTTCAATACAGGTAGGCGATGTCATTAATCTAAAAGGTATTAACGATACATTGGCAGGTAGATGGCGTGTCAGGTCTCATACTTTATCAATGGGGACAAAACCTTTTACTTCTCAATTGAATGTGTTTAGAACCGACGAGATGAAATATCTTCTTATCCAAGAAATTCTTGATAAACACATGAAAGCTTTTAATTTTACATTAAATAATTATAAAGATTTAGGTAAAGCAAAACAAGTTACCACCAATGAAAATGCTGGACGCAGACTTGAGAATTATTATCCAAGGATGGTATAATTGAAACCTGGACGTGATCTATGGGATTTATTAGACGCAGATAACAAGGGCAAATTTGTCCAATCTAATAAACATATAGGTTTCTCTTTTGGCACTGTTGTCAATCCTCCATCTACAGACCCATTAAAACACAACAGGATTCAGGTTACTATGCCTCCATGGAAGCCAGATCAGACAACCCCATGGGTAAGGATGATCTCACCTGGGTGTGGTATTAAATCAGGTTTACACTTCCCTCCCAAAAAAGGTGACAAGGTTGTAGTTTTCGCATATCGTGGAGACCCACATCAATTAGTATATATGCCTTATCCCACTGTACAAACGAGTCCACCTGACGAACAAAGAGCAGGCATACCCGAACAAAGGTGGATGATACGTACAGAAAATGGTCATAAACTTGAGTTGTTCGAGGAGGATTCTGTTTGTCATAATAATTTGGAAACAGAAAAGGGACACCAAGTTTTAGAGGATGACGTTGTAGGCCAAGAGAAAGTTCTTATAAAAGAGTATGAAGGACGCTATATTAATTTAGACAGTAACCAAGACTGGATTGATATTAAAACTAATTCTGGTAATAGGGTCAGGTTGCGAGATATACAAGGTGATATTTTAATAGAGCATCCTTCAGGTTCTTTTGAGTGGATAAAAAAAAACGGTGATGTACACGTCCATGCAGAAGAAGAGTTAAGATTCACAGGAAAAAAGATAGTTGTATGGCCATCTGAAGATTTAACTTGGCACATACCCCCTACAACTCATAAGTGTGTTGATGAAGGCGTAGACTACGTCAATTGTCCACCTCCTCCCCGCGAAACACGTTGTTTCAATTGCGAAACAGGTGAAGAAACTGAAGAAACACCTCCAACAGGAGTTAATAGTAATCAAATTGAATTTACTCAAAATACTCCTTCCAGTGAATGGAACATTAATCATAATAAAGGGAAGTATCCCCAGATTACAGTTTTACAAGATGGTTATGTTGTTGACGGATACTCTGTCCAACATTTAGATAAAAATACATTGAAGATTTATTTCGAGAATCCACAAACTGGATTAGCTTTATGTGATTAAAAAGGAGAAAATATGGCCGTTAAAAAATTCTTAGGTAAACTAGATTTTAACAAAATCGCCGTACAAAATTTTGTTATTCAAAACTCTTCGACTGCTCCCGACTCGCCTGTTGAGGGGCAAATGTATATTGACACTGACGATGACCTTCTGTATATTTATAATGGTGCATCTTGGGTAGCTTGTTCCTCAACTGATATTGCTGCTACAATTCACGCTGCTACAGGTAAATCTGCCTTAGTAGATGCTGATGAAGTCGGTGTTGTTGATACCGAGGCCAGCAATGTACTCAAAAAGTTTACCATTGCTAACTTAAAAGCAATACTAAAAACATATAACGACACACTTTATACTGCCAAAAATGCCAGCATCACTGGTGCAACAAAAACCAAGATCACTTATGATGCAAAGGGACTTGTTACCGCTGGAGATAACGCGACTACTGCTGATATAGCAGATTCCTCAGATAAAAGATATTGTACAGATGCTGAAAAAACCGTAATTGGAAACACTTCTGGAACAAACAGCGGAAATGAAACTGCAACTTCCATAGGTGCCATTATTAATGGAGCTACTGCGAAAGCAACTCCAATAGATGCCGATCTCCTTGCAATTGCTGATACTGAAAATAGCAATATTGTCAAAAAAATGACAATTGCCAATCTTAAAACCTTATTGGGTGGAATATATGCAAAGAAATATTCCACTACATTTGGTACAGCGGTGGATACTTCTTATACAATAACACACAATCTTGGCACAAAAGATGTCATTGCTCAAGTAAGATTCGCAGCTGATGACGCTTTTGCGGATAGTATAATTGTGGCCGCGACAACAAATACAATAACAATAGATGTTGAAACAGCACCAGGGCTTGATGCTTTGAGGGTTACTGTAATAGGATAATGAGCGTAAGAAAATTCTTAAGTGATATACTTCATTTAGGAGATGTAGAGTTCTCCAAAACACCTAAGGGTATGTTCCCTGTTGGGTTCATTATCTATACTGATAATTCTACAAATCCAGGAACATACCTTGGTGGAACTTGGGAACAAATTGCGCAAGGACGAGTTTTAGTTGGTCAAGACCCAACAGATGCTGATTTTGATACAGCTGGGGATACAGGTGGTAGTAAGACTGCCAATCTCGAACATAACCACAGTATCTCTTTAAGCCACTCTGGAACAGCCGTTGGGAACCATGACTTAGTCACACACACTGTTGTGAAGATAACCGCTCAAACAACATCTGGGACACAAAATGCAGTAAATGGTATTAATAACCATACTCTTTCAGCCCACTCCGTAACTCAACCTGACGCTCATTCTGGAAATACTGGCAATGGTGGGTCTACAACACAAAACATTATGAACCCATTTTATACCTGTTTTATCTGGAGAAGGACAGCATAATGAAATTTAGAGAATGTTCATTTCCTTTTAGGGTCGGTATTAACGGAGATATTGCATCATGCAATACTTTAGAGGAATGTATAAATAATGAAATCAAATTTCTATTTTATACAGAAAAAAAATCTATTAGTGCCTTTCCTGAAGTAGGAGCATCCCCAAATGTATTTGGATTAGTCAATGACCAATATTTTGGACTTAAGAATGCAGTATTTCAGTCAGAAATTGAAAGAGCAATTAAAGAAAACATCCAACCTATTAAAGATGTTGTTGCTACCATATCATGGTTGGAAGCAGGTATTCTAAGAATTGATTTTTATTATACTTTAATTAGTGGAGAGAAATACCAATACTCCTTGAATTACTATACAACAAGGGAGCAATAAAATGAACAACGTATCAGCTCCGAATATTATTACTGAAACCGCAGATCAGATTGCACAAAATATTCTCACACAGTTTGTTAATCTTGTCAACACAAGACATCCAGATAATCCAATAACAGAATTTGGCCCTGCGACAATTACAGCTCAACTCGCTGGAGCAATGAGTTTAGATGTGTATTCAAACTATGTGGTTGCAAATACTGCTATTCCAGCATTAAAACCAGCCTTTTTTGCTATATTGGGAACAACCAAACAAGATGCTACAAAGGCTACTTGTGATATTACTTTCCATTTAGATTCTCCCCAAATTATAGATATACAAATTCCATTGGGAACAAAGGTATCAACCAATGATGAAGCCTTAATTAATCAGATTACTTATATTACTACAGAAGCTGGTACAATTCTTGCTGGCGATCTGTCTGTTACAGTTTCCGCTCAAGCATCGCTTGCTGGAGTTAGCCAACGCATCAAATCCAACGTTTTAACCAGAGCCTTGACTTCGGCTCCATATATTACTGAAATCTCAAATACGGCCTCGCAAGGTGGGTATGACGAAGAAGATGACTACCAAGCAGCGGAACGATTACAGGGTATCATGCAAACGTATTATGTTGCTGCTAGTCCAAGTAGTTATGAAGCCTTAGCCGAACAGGTACAAGGAGTGTACAGGGCGAAATGCTACAGAGGAACAGATTACTTTGCTCCCGAACAATTTGTTGCTGGACATTCTACAATAATCATCCAAGGTGATTCAGAAGAAACAGATGAACTTTTAGATGATGTTTTCGATTATCTCGATGACAAACGAACTGCTGCCAACTATACTCATGTCAGGAAACCTTCTTACATTGATATTGATATAACCTGTGATGTAAGAATCCATACTTACAGTTTAGGTGTTGTAACAGAAAACATATCAGATAAAGTTTTGGAGGGGTTTAAAGATTGGGAATGGCAAAAGAATATCACTCCTACAGATATAAGAAATTTAATTCTCTCCGCCGAAGGAGTAGTAAGTTGCAGATTGACAGAGCCATCTGATGTCATACAGATAGGGAAATTTGGATTACCCAAATTAAATAGTCTGGTGGTAAATCAATGGGTGTAAATAATTACAGGGAAATATTTTACAATTATCTCTGTCCAAGATCATGGTGTGAAAACGACCAAGAGTTTATCTTATGGGATTTGATAACTGCCGTATCCACTTCTGGAGGGCAAACTACTTATGATATAATCTATAATCTTAATAGAATAATAGACATAGACCAAACTCCAGCGAAGTTTCTACCATGGTTAGCATCTTTCGTAAATTTCCCTTTAAATTATTTTGCTGAATTATTCTCATGGGATTTAACCAAACAAAGAGCTGTAATTAAATGGCTTTATTCAAATCAACGATACACTGGCACGAAAAAAGGCATAAAAGATTTTGTAGAAACATTTATCGAAGGAAGCCTCGTCCAAGAAATTAAAGAACCATGGAAAGATGTATTCATATTGAGCGCTTCTGATTTATCAGGAAAAGATAGGCTACAAAACTCTTCGTACTATAGAGACAGCGTTTTACACATATATGTAACAAATTCGCATGAAAACGTTAAACATTTATTAGAATGGTTAATTGATCCTCACATTAAATATTATATAACTTCCACCTCAATGTCACAGTTAGATAATCTTGTAGACACCGAGATTTATGGGGACTTATATATATATAAATGGGGGGAGGCAAATACAGGGGATGTATTTTATTTATCAGATACAAATAGTAGAATATCGGATTGTGGTTTAATATGTGGTCGTGCAATGATATTCTACTCCAATTATACCCAAATTGTGCATGGTGATATAGAAACATTCTACCCATTAGTCGACACCATTTGGCAAATCAAAGAAATAGCCAATAGTACAAAAATTATATATGACCCACTATTAATATCAGATGGTGGTTTCTCCACAGGAGAAGTTTTAACAGGTGCAGAATTAATTAGAAGTGAAACTCCGTTGGTAGGAGAAGACTGGGTTTACTTCGGAGACATAGACTTTCAGGAGGCATAATGCCAGCTACTAGAGGAATTGGTTTTTATACTAGCGTTGTAACTGCGCTATCTCGAATGAATGATGATATTTGGTTGTGTGTAGGACAAGCCGATCCGTGGGATGGTGGAGTCCCGCCTTTGGAAGATGAAGAAGGAGTACCAAATCCTATCCTTTATAAGAAAATTACCAATGGAGTTAAATTAGTTAAGCAGGTACTTATTACTGATCCTTGGGAATATACCTACAAAACAATCGTAGATGGTTCACCCGTAATCAGATATTTCAAAAGTATTACAGAAAATGAAGCAAGGGATGACCATCAAAAGTTGGTGCTATTCTTCGGTGATATTAATCCTGGAGATGGTGGACTCTCTGAAATAACCTTCCGAGCAGTAGGTTTCTACCAAGGGATAGTCCCTGCAACAGGACACGAAAGCGATACTGTTCTATTACCTGCGGATATTACAAATACAGGGAATACGCTGTTAGTACAAAATTATTCATCTGCTGCGGTAGTTAATGCCGATGGTAGCGGTGAAATTAAAATTATTGTTAATTTGAGGTAAAAATGAGCAGAAATTATAATGATGTTAATTTAGAAGTTTCACCCTATTCCAGAACTATAGAGCAGGAATATGCAAAGGGATACAGAGAAGTCCTAGGCAAAGAAGGTTTACCTGTTTCAGGACAAGACTTTAATAATGCCTTGGCTTATGATAAGAAAAGATTATCTTCTGCGTTAAACGCGCTGGGGATACATGAAGGCACTATTTTAAGTGGTTCTCTTCCTTCCGTAGATGGAACAACAGTTACCATCTTGGGAGATATTTATGTTTGGGCAAAAGGAGAAATCCTTAATAAACCCACAACTACTGAAATTATCCTTACTGGGTCTGGAAATGAGACAATAGGATGTACCGTCAGTAGATATATTATAGATTATCAGGATGATCCTGCCCTTTTAGACCCCTCTACTGCTTACGAATCACCAGAAGGTACAATTCAGCCAAGAACATCTGGTGAACCCTGTGGAGACAGAATCAAATACGAGATTACATTCTCCAAGACAACATTTGAATATCCTTTATGGCACTTTAAGGATGGTATCCTGCAGAATGCCACTGCTCTTCCAAATGAGATTGTTACCATGGAAGAAATCGAGCATAGAACAAGAGATTCAAGTGGTAATTTCTCTGTTAATCCACCTTATTGCTATGTTGTCAAATATAATAACGAAGCATCGACGTGTAAGGTTTACCCCAACGAATATTATGTGGATGGTGTTCGAGTTGGAAGAACACAGGAGGAAGGAATTTTAATTCCACACGCTCTCTCAACAGAATATGTGAATTTTGAAGGACATACATACGACGCTGCAACAAAAACCTACGCTCTTGCTGAATTTCCAATTAAGTCTACATCTGATATGGGATTTACCTGTGAAGGATACATCCAAGTTACAAGAGGAAGTACAGTTGATGGAACTGACGATATTTGTTCAGGAACTTCATCTGGGTATGCTCTTGCAAAACATCTTGCTCCCTGTAGGGATTCACTCCTTGACATTTTAGAGGTTTACACCTCAACTGGAACTTATAGTGATCCTCATGTTGTCGATTACACAATTGGTAACGACCCAGATGATGATTGCTATAGAGATGGTAACACAATTAATTGGTCTCATCTGGCTGCCAATGGAGCTGATGAACCTGCAACTGGAACTAACTTCTGGGTGAAGGTAAGAGTCAGCGTCAACGGAATAAAGGCTTTAAGAGAAGTTGAGACTATCACCAACGAAGCAGTTAATATTGCCAGCACAAACGATAAAGAACTTGCACATAACGACGTATTCGGAAGCATTGATTCCACTGGTATCTCAAGAGTAATTATCGGAGATGCTGCGGATGGTGATGATTATGTAGAAGGAACAGATTTCTACATAATTAATTATTTAAATGACGGGTATACAAATGCAAATGATGATCCTAATCAGGCATGGACGGAATCAAAAAAGGCCAAGATTCATTGGCTAATAACTCCTCCTGCTGGAACGGTTTATGTCTCATATTCATACTGGAGCCATACAAAAGAAGGACATTATATTGGAAGAGATTCTTTTGATAACCAGTATCATCCTGCCATCAATATTGAAAATTTAGTAACAAACAAAAATACAGGATACAGGAAATACATTTCCTTTGAGACCTCATGTACAGAAAAACCTGTTGATACTTCTACCTTTTATTTAGACTATGAAGTCTACAGGGGACGCTTCGATCTCGTAGAAGTTATGAGTGATGCCAACTTTACCAGAATCCCTGGTCTCCCCGCAGAAGAACCAAATTTCCCAAGCGGGCATTACACAGGATTGGTAATAGCAAGATTGAGAATCCCACCTGATTCACCAAATATTATAGTTGAAAACCTGCCTGTTGAATGCAATAAACAGTTTAATATCAGGGAAATGAAAGAACAGGTAGTTGATTTAAGAGACGAAATACAGCAACTGAAAATCAAACTGGACACCCAAGCAAAAACAACTAGAACTGATACAGAAAAAGGTTCTTGGGCTGATGATTGTATCAACATTTCTTTCCAGGCCAGTAACGGTGGTGACCCACTCTTTAACACTGGTGGAGTAGCATATAATGTGCGTAGTGACCCTAAGAAGGCCATCAAAACACTCAAATTCTCCTCAAGGACTGCAAATGATTTAACTAC
>Ga0209606_1003315_pt1 | contig 16349 bp, 20 predicted proteins | sample AD_UKC057_MetaG_FD_184412 | JGI IMG/M metagenome (GOLD analysis project Ga0209606, IMG submission 184412) | Active sludge microbial communities of municipal wastewater-treating anaerobic digesters from USA - AD_UKC057_MetaG (SPAdes) (version 2) | ecosystem: Engineered > Bioreactor > Anaerobic >...
CCTTTAGCGAGCCCAGCCCGTAAGGGTCATGAGCAAACAAACAAACAACACTCACAGTGCTCCTTCCGCAGCTAGCTGTTTGACTCACTCTGCCACCGGCCAGGGCCCGGAGTATCGAACTAAATACGGCTACGACTCGCTCAACCGGCTGACCAATATGTCCGACGCTCTCGGCGCGACCGGCTTCACCTGGACCGATGGCAACCTGTTGGCCGGCGAGGATGGCCCCTGGGCCGCCGACACCGTCAGCTACAATTACAGCCACCGCCAGCGTGGCACCCTCAGTCTGGTCCAGCCCAACGCCTCGCCTTAATTACTCCCCCGCTATGACCACACTGAAAAACGCACTCCTGGCCGTGACGCTTTCCCTCCTATTGTGGCCGCAGCACGCCCGCGCCTACTACGATCCCGGAACGCAGAGGTGGCTCAATCGCGACCCGATCGAAGAGGCGGGCGGGATCAACCTGTACCGCCTCGCAAATAGCAATCCTCTAAACCGTATCGACCGCTATGGCGATGACCCATGCACTGGAGGGGCGACCTTGTCCTTGTGGTTTGTCGCGGGTGAATCTGTAAGTCTGGCAGGCTTCTGTAGCGCTGGCGGCATAGTCTTGGTCGGCGTGGGAGCCGTGGTTCTTCCGGCCTATCTGATAACCCACCCGGTCACCGGTTCTACAGCGCCTCCGGTAGGTCTCAGTATTGTGAACAGTCCGGAGATTTTCGTCTGCAATATGGGGAAGGGGGAGCGCGGGTGGGAAAAAGGACGCGGTGATGATCCATTCTGGGATCTTAGTCCAGATCAACTCAAGGCCATAGAGAGGGATCCGAAATCAACGCCCAGCCAGAAGGAACGCGCACGGAGAATAAGAAAGCAGAAGGAAAAAGACTGCTCATGAATTGAATATGCGGCGCGTAAGATTCTTGAGGTCTCAGTTAGAGAACCTCCGAAAAGAGGCTAAACGGATCGCTGACACGAATGGGGGCGAAATTTGTGGGCTGATTCTTGACAATGGATCATTCTTTGAGCTGCTGCAAGTTAGAAACAAGAGGAAGAGTGCGGGCGGCTTTTCGTTCTACTTTAATGAAGTGCGATCCATTCAGAAGAGAGCCGAGGCGTGTAAACGAGAAATCGTGGGGACATTTCATTCCCATCCTGTTGGGCTCGCTGAGCCCGGACCTTCCGATCTTAGCAATGCGAGGGATGACTCGGTAATGCTCATCTTTGATGTAAAGGGCCGAATTGCTCGACTTTGGCATATTGAAAATCTGGAAGGGAAGCAAGTGAGATTCTCAGTGATCTGAAGTGAAATGAACGGCAACCAACACCATGGTCAATGCCACCTATTTTAAACAGCGCCGGCGCTGTTTCTTGAAGTTCAGGGCCTTGTTGCATCTGCAGGTGCCTCCTCTCATCCACTCCCCCGGACGACCCACGTCACGGACCGCCCACATCCAGGCAATTTCACCAATGGCTGCGAACAGCGTCGCTTAACTACTCTCCCACTATGACCACACTGAAAAACGCACTCCTGGCAGTGACGCTTTCCCTCCTGTTGTGGCCAAACCACGCCTCGGCCTACTACGATCCATCAACCCAGAGATGGCTGAACCGCGATCCAATCCATGAGCACGGTGGTGCCAATCTCTATACCTTCACTGGGAATCGCAGTGTGAGTGCCCAGTCTCGGAAGGTCTGCACGAATTGGTTGTTGGTGCGACAGTTCAAGTTCCACGCGGCATCATACGTTTATTATTGTGCCTGACCTTCTATGGAGCACCGCTCTGCAACGATCTCCAAGTGAGAACCGGCGGAAAGCTGCAGCTTGCTACCGAAGCGATTTTCCAGAAGTCCTGGCTCGCGTGGCTGCTTGGAACTCCCAGTCAAGGATCCAGGCGCTTGCGTGGTGCAGAAAAGTGATCACCACTCCCACGCTCAGAAACCACGAGCCGACACGAGTCGCGGCAGCGAAACTTCTCGTCGCCCTGCTTCCTGCGTCAATGCAGATATTGAAATGGTCTTTAAGAACAAAACGGCCTAAGTCAACTGCAGAAGTGCATTTCTCACTAATGTGCTACCTGGACCAAGTTCAATATTTTAAAGCTCTTAAGCCTACCAGAAAATCCGTGCTGCTGCTCGTGAAAACTTATCTGATGCACACGGAAGGAGACGACGCGCTAGCCTGCTGGATGGCTGCCGACCTTCTGGGAGAACATTGGAGCCTCCGCGAATCACTTGTGCCGCTTCTTACCGCGGCAAAAGATGCCAAACATCCCGCAGCCCGAGTCGAGGCAGTCGGTGGTCTTGGCAAGGCTTTTGCCAGATCCTCCGCCAGCCAGCAAGCGCGAATCAGGCGCGCCTTGTTGAGGCTGACCAGGGAAGGAACTGCTAAAGCAGTGAGGGCTGCGAGTTCGGCGGTGTTGCAAGCAAACGGCAGTCAGACAGCATGCACGAGACCACCTATCATGAGCTAGTACCGGGGGGGCTTCTTCGAGTTTAGACTCTCCGAAACAACGTCTTGTGCTTCCTACGACATGACAATGCGCCCTGAAGCCTCACATGGTATCCCTCACGCACAACGCCGCGCACTAGCTGCGGCCAGTGTGGGGGTCACCCTCGTAGCGGCAATTATCATCGTCTACACCTTCTCGACACGTGAGGCCCACCAAGCAAGCCTTGCTGCTGGTCCCGCCCTCCAAAAGCCTGCACCCCTCCTTGAGTTGTTGCAGTCAGGAGCTGGTGCGATCGCGGTGTGCGACATCGCTCTCATGAACCTCCTCTGCGCCCAAGGCCTGCCTGGGGCTGAAGACGTCAACCACGCCCAGTGTCTTGCAACACTCGACCAGTGGGCGGACCATATTAGGTCCGAAACCGCGCGCCATCTCTACAGGTATAAAGCGAATCCGTCCGAATTCGACCACTCAGAAGCCTATTTTCGGATGCTCATAATGTCCGTCGTGCTCTACGAGGATTTCGGCGTGCGCTACAACCCAGACCGGATAAGCGCCCCGGCTGATATTCATGCCAACGACCATTTCTTTGCCGAGTCGCGGGACATCTTCCTCCATGGCCTTCTCGATCCGATTCGCGACCCTCAACCCTCAACTCTCAACCCTCACCCGCGTCTTGGAACGTGCAGTGCGATGCCGGTCCTGTACGTTGCCATCGGCCGCCGGCTGGGCTACCCGCTCAAGCTGGTGACGACGAAGGCCCATTTATTCCTCAGATGGGACAGTCCAAACGAGCGCTTCGACATGGAGGCTACGGGCAGAGGCATGAACCGGTACGACGACGAGCATTTTAAGCAGTGGCCCTTTCCGGTGACAGAGGACGAGATCAAGGCCGATGGCTACCTCAAGTCCCTGACGCCGGCTGAGGAACTGGCGGTGTTCCTCTCTCTGCGGGGCCACTGCCTGAGGGAAGCGGGAAGAGCACAAGAGGCGGCATCTGCCTATCGGGCGGCTGCTGAGTTAGCGCCCAGATCAAGAGCCTACCGCCTCCTCCTGGCTGAAACGCTGTCGGCAACTCTAGCCTCACCTTTACCGCTGGACTCCCAGCCGCCAGATCTTCGCAACTCGGGTCTGCCGCCCGAGATGCTGGGTCGGCCTGCTTCGCACAAACCAGACTCACGCGCCGAGCCCGTCCCCAAGCTCAACGCACCGCAAAAAGAAATACCATGAACCGAAACAACAACATCATTCTGGCTGCGCTGCTTCCTCTTCTCCTGCTCGCTGCCGACAGCGCTTCGGCCCACTACGATCCCGGAACCCAGAGGTGGCTGACCAGAGATCCACTCGCCGACACTGGCAGTTTGGTTTATCAGACTATCGGCACAGCACCGTGGAACAAAGACGCCGATGTAGATGAATCAACCGAAGATCAGTTGCAGGGGGTTTGGATACAGGTTAACCGGAACCTCTACACGACACTGGCTAATAACCCGGTCAGCACAATCGACCCATTGGGCTTGGCCGATTGCCCTGCCGGCTTAGGGCCTGGATCACTGAACCCAGAGAATCTCACCGCGCTTGACACGCGCACTGCCGGGGAGATTGCGAGAGCTGCTGCTCAGCGTGCTAGAGAGAAAATGGCAAAGGCGGTGCAGGCGATGATAAAACAGGGTGCAAAGGACGGGGCGAAGTCGCTACAGAGGTCCATACGGTCCTTCGACAAATTAATCAGACAACACCTCCAGAAAATTGCAGACAATCCCACTAGTCGTGATGTCGGCCACTGGAAGAGCGAGATTGAGAACTGGCAGAGATTGAAGGAAGCTGCCGAAAAGGTCCTCAAGGCCTGCCCGCAACAACCTGGAAATTAGGATGAATGACGCAGTGCCTAGATCCGTATTTACGGACTTCGTTGAAAGTGCGCGAGTGGTATGTGGCGCAATCGAGCGCCTTCGGCTCGATAACACGCGACCGTTGCTTTCCGCACTTATCAGGCTGTTGTACTGTGCCGACAGCTTGGCCCGATGTTCGATGCGCTTGTCGGACGAAAATCTGAGCGAGGAAGTTGCATTGCCGAAGGCTTTGGACTTCGTTCCTGACGATCTTGTGTTTCACGTTGTCTTCGATCCCTTGGATCAGGAATCCATGTGTGCTTCTTCCCTGCGAGATTCGCTCGGCGACATTTACCATGCACTAAAAGGTGGGCTCAACGTGCTGGAGCGGGGTGGAAAGAGTGAGGATGTGGTCCTTTCCCAGTGGAAGATGGAGTACGAGGTACACTGGGGAAGACACTTGCTCGATGTCATTACATTCCTGTTTCTGTGCCCTGGAGACGCGGGCACAGTTGCGCCAGAATAGAGTCGCGCTAGTTGTACTACGAGTGAATCCTGGAATCAGTGGAAGAGGGCTTGGTATCAAGATGCCGGCGCAGTCCTACATATTGGGAATGGGCACCAAATTCTTGCGGCTTGCGGTTGCTGCGGCTGTTTCCCTGGCCACCGAGGGTCCTGCCGGCCCCCTTCCCCCTCAGGCCCCACGCTTCTACCCGTCCGGCGTCACTTTGTCCAGGTCTTCGGCTGACCTGCTCATCACCTGCGCCGCCTCCAACGTTGTGCTGCGCTTCGATACTGCCACGCGGAGGGTCGTAGGCCAGATGCCGGTGCCTGGGACGCTGGGCACGTTGGCTGTCTCAAGCGCGAAGCCTGTTACTGCGACCGGGAGCGTAGCCGAAGAACTGCCTGCCAGCGATGGGGCGGTTGCCCCGGTGGTCAGCCGCGACGGAAAGAAGGTCTACACATGCACCCGCTTTGATAACAGCGTGAGCGCGATTGAAGTGGCCACACAAACTGAGGTGTGGCGTGTCCCGGTCCAGCGTGAGCCAGTGGCCGCCGATCTCACCAAGGACGGCAAATTCCTGCTGGTCGCCAACCACCTGCTGGTGGGGCGGGCAGACGGCGGCTACTGCGGCGCGGTCGTCAGCGTGGTCGACACCACCGCCGGCAAGGTTGTGAAGGAACTGCGCCTGCCCAACGGCAGCGGGTCCTTGAAGGACATTCGCGTAAGCCCGGACGGCAAGTATGCGGCGGTGACGCATCTGGTGGCCAACTTCAAGCGCCCGGCGATTCGCCCGTTTCCCGACTGGATGAATGGCAATGCCCTGACAGTTATTGGAATTAAGAAGCTGGAGATTCTCGGCAGCGTATTGTTGGATGACCGGGCAAAGGGCGCGGCCAATCCCTGGGGCCTGGCTTGGTCGCCTGACGGTACGATACTGGTTGTGGCACATTCCGGCACCCACGAAGTCAGCGTTATTGACTTCCCTGAGTTCCTCAAGCGGCTGCTTGACCTGCCAGCCCCGGTTGACCCTCTCAAGGCCGCCGACCCTGCCACCGCTACCCAGGAAGAAATGGAGTTTGGAGGCTATGTGCCTTACTTTCCCGGCCCACGCCGGCGCGTGAAACTCCCCGAAGGCGACCTCGGTCCGCGCGCCATCGTGGTCGTGGAGAACACCGCCTACACCGCCAATTACTTCTCCGACACTCTCACCGCCATTGACCTCAGCAATACTAACTCAACACCCGAGTCCATCGCGTTATCACGCCACGGGTCTCGAGACCCCAGAACCGAGCCTGATCCAGTTCGGAAAGGCGAGTTCTATTTCCATGACGCAACCATTTGCTTCCAGGGCTGGCAAAGCTGCTCCAGTTGCCATCCTGGTGATGCCCGCGCCGACGGCCTGAACTGGGACCTGCTCAACGACGGCCTCCGCAATCCTAAAAACACCAAGAGTCTCCTGCTCGCCCACCGAACGCCGCCCGCCATGTGGCTGGCCGTGCGGGAAACGGCGGAGACCGCCGTGCGGGCCGGGATCAAGCACATTCTTTTCACATCGCAGCCCGAAGACGTTGCGTCAGCCATTGACGCCTATCTCAAATCACTCAAGCCCGTGCTGAGCCCCCATCTGGTTCAAGCCAAGATTTCCGAAGCCGCTAGGCGTGGGGAGAAAGTGTTTTCGCGTGCCGGCTGTGCCGAGTGTCATCCGCCGCCGCTGTTCACGGATCTCCACCAATACAACGTCGGCACGGGCCGCCGTCCGATAGATAAACCAGCGGACAGGTTCGACACGCCAACCCTGGTCGAGATCTGGCGCACCGCCCCCTATCTGCACGATGGCTCGGCCGCCACGGTGCAGGACGTTCTAACCGTCCGCAACCCCCGCGACCGCCATGGCAAAACCTCAACCTTGACACCGCAAGACCTTAAGGACTTGTGCGCCTTCATACTATCTCTGTGACACGGTACCAGAAGCGCGGATCGGCCTTTTAACAGAGCCCCCACGGAAACCCGGTTCGCTGTGTCTCAACTCTCGATCGCAGTTGAAGACCTTCAACGAAAGTTTCAACGTCCGAGTCAACACCGAGTAACCTCCGAGTCGGAAAAGCTAAATGACGTGCACCGCAAAATAGTGCTTGCACCCCTGTAAAATCAGCGTATTTTTGCTATTGAAAAGCAGGATATAGAGGCTGGCGTCGCTGAAGTTGCGTTCAGTCCGGTCTATCGCCCTTCACCCGGAAGAGCCCGCGCAGCAGGGCGGCGCGTGGGAGGAATCTACGGAGGGCACCACGCTCGGGCCCCCTGCTGGTTGGAGCGGGCGGGTGAGGGCGATAGACTGGACTGATGCAGTGAGAGCCGCTTGGAGCGGCGGGAAAGAGACCTGACAACAGACACGGATTCCACAGATGGACACGAATCGAGCGGAGCTCGCGCTGGCGTGGCGAAGCCTCGCCGGAAACGAAGCGGAGCGGAGTGATCTTTCCTTTCCGCGCGCGCGTGACTGACTAGACCAGCGGAGTTCGGGGCTGGCGTGAAGGATGCGGGAGCGCCTGGCGCGCGCACTGCCACCGGCCGGGGGGGAAAGGGCCGGTGAGAGCAGTGAGCGTGACAGGCGCGGACAGGGTGTCTGGCCACAAGACGCTGTTATCTTTAGTGGACCGGGCCGCCGAAGGGCCGACTGAGTTGCGCCTGCGGCAGGAGGTCTTGCGATGAGGCGGCGGGGACCCGTGTGCCGAGGGGTTCCCGCGCCAGCGGGATACGGCAACGGGGCGGCAGTATAGATAACAGCTCTTGTGGCTGGAACCGGGAGCATCCTTCATGACAGTCCCGAACGGAGCGAATTTGAAGCTGGCGCGCGCGGTTGTGGTGGGTCGCGGGGCCGCGTGTTCTCACTTCTGGCCGGGAGTGCGCAGCGCCGGGCCGTGGCTCTCAGGGGGACGGGGCGAGCCGTCAGGCCCAGCGCGGAGCACGGACGGCCAGAGGTGAGACTGACTTGGGGGCGGTAGTGAGTGCGGACAGTTCTGCGGAGGCCCAGACGCGCAGGGTGCGGGTCGCACTTCCCACCTGAGCACCGTAGCCGGAGCAGAAGCTGGCCGCTCTCACGCCGCGGGGGCCCGCCTGGCGGCGGGAAATCCGAAGTCCGAGGCCCGAAGGCCGAATCGTTTTGGCTCTGGCTTCTGGCCGGTTAGGCTGAGGAGGGAGGAGGAAGGGACGAGTTGGCCTGCACCGGCCAGAGGCCAGACTAACTTCGGGGGCTGGCGCATGACCAGGCCGCAAGGGCTGGTGATGCGCTGGACGGGGGGTTGGCGTTCGTTGGTGGCCTCCTCTCCCCCTTCCCCCTCTCCTCCGGAGGCGGAGGAGAGGGGATGTTCTTTTTGGCGTGGCTTACCCAGGGTGGCGCTCGTTCCTCGCTTACCCTGGGCTACCTTCTTGAACCCCTGACGGGGTTCTCAGTTGGCGGGCACTGCGTGCGCGGAGATGTGCGCGAGCGCGAAGCGCGAGGCGTTGGGCGCGCGACAGCGCGCCGTAGCGGAGCGACAGCGGAGCGTTCCAACTATTGGGTCTTCGAGCGGAGCGAGCTGATGTTGACGTTGCCCGCGAAAATGGGGGAGGGGGGCCGCGTAGGCGCGCTGAGCGGGGCGGAGCGTGCCCCCCTCCCCCCTCCATTCTCCGCGAAGCGCTAACTGTTGGGGGGAGGGGGGTGTTAGCGGAGCCTGCCCCGCCGAGTCTTCGAGGGCGGGGCACCCGAAGGGCCGCAAGCGCCGGAGCGGGTGGGACGTAGGAACGGATGTAAAAGGTTGGACGCGGGAGTTGGCGTTCGATGAGGGATGCTCTGGGTTGTGGTCGTCATTCGTTTGAGCGCGGAGTCGACAGCCCCAGGGGCTGGCGGCGGAGCGCGAGGTGGCGGTCTTCCGAGCGTGAGCGAGCTGATGTTACTGCTGTGGGGGCAGTAGGTACGCTCTACCTTATGTTACTTGAGCCGAAGCTCTCCCAGATCTTTGTGGTTCGTGTGAAGTCCTCGGTCAGAGCGGGGCCTGTCGGAGCGTTCGTCCAGGAAAACGCATCCGTCTCGTAACACTTTACGGCGCCGGCCAGGAGATTGCGGAGGGATGGGAAAAAGACGTAAGTGCAATCTTCCGCGAAGGAGTAGAATACCGCCCCCTCCTCGGGCTTTCTTCGAGGGTCGAAGAAATATCCGTCGCCGGCGCCGTCGTCAAACAGGGTGATCCATGATCGCGTGTGCCCGGCAAAGATTCCGAAGGCGGCTTTCTGAACGGCGGTCGCCTTGGCAACTTGGTTGCTGAGAACTGTCGGAAGGCCGAGGGCCTCGCTGAGCGGCAGAAAGCGGTGTCCAGGTATGGGGCCAACGACTCGGGGATCGGCTGAGCGACAGCCGTTGTGCCACTGGTAAAGGGCTCTGATCTCGGTTGGTAGCTGGATTCCGGCCTGCTGCTCAAGTGCCGCTATTTCTTGGTCTGAAAGACCTGGCTGCATTTGGTCGAGCACTTGCGGAGCCTTCTTCTTCATGTTGGCCTCAAGGTCAGAGAGGATCTGCGCAACCGGTGTGGCGACGACTGAAGGCATTGGGGGTGCTGGTGGATAGAAGAAGCGTCGAAATGCACGCGGGATTAGGAGAGCACCGGTTAACAAGAGCCCGGCGACAATCAGTAGTACGATCGCCATTGTGCGTTTTGGTTTCATTTGCAAACGGGGCCAGTGAGCGTAGTGCGTGGGATGTGGGTGGTCAACCGCCTAACGTAGTGGAAGCTAACGGAGCCAACCGGAGAGAACGAGCCACCGCCAGACCAACGGCTGCCACCACGGGAGACGAGGACGGAACTGAGGAGGACAACCGCACGCCCGCCACCACTGCACGGGCAACGAAACGCGCTGATAATAAAACCCAGCGACGCGACACTGAAAACGCTCCCAACGAACGCCGACCAGGAGATGCCAACGCCTAGCGGCCCTACCGACCTGAAAATGCTCTCTCACACCTTTTCTTGAGAGAGCATTTTCAGGGCGGTAGGGACGCGGGCAGCACTGGACGCGTAGGAGAACCCACGACGCCCGACAGCCCGAAGGAGTCGTATCAACTAACTTGGTCTTTTTCCGAAGCGCAGTGGCAGGGCGCATTCCAATTATTGCAGTAGGCGTGCCAGCCTGTTGGGGGAAAGGGAGGCTGGCGCGACTGCTGCATCGTGTTTGCGCCCGAACGAAGCGCTCCGGGGGCGTTCGTGGTTCTGCGGGCGTTGGGTTGGCGGTGGGCGGGTGGTGGCCTCCTCTCCCCCTGCCCCCTCTCCTCCAAAACGGAGGAGAGGGGGATTTGCTTTGGGACGTGGTACCTGGGGTGGCGCTCGTTCCTCGCTTACCCCAGGCTACCTTCTGAAACCCCTAGCGGGGTTTTCGAGTTGGCGCGCACGTGGTGCGCGGAGAGTTGGTTGCGGCGGGCGTTCGTGGTCGCGAAGCGGTGGCGCGTTCGATGTGGAACGAGCGGAAGCAGCCAGCGTGACAGGCCGGGGTTGAGGGGGGCCTGGCGCGCTGGCTGCGCCGCGGATGTTCGAATCGGCAAGGCGTATTCGACGGCGCGAAGCGGGAGCGCGGTCGAACGCCGGGGCTGGTTGGAATCGCGAGGGCGTATTGAGGTCGCGGCAGCGGGGTGCTGGTCCAATTCCCAAGCGTGAGCCGCAGGCCCCGCCATCCCCCGTTGCGCAAGCACAGGGGGTGGCGGGGCCTGCGGCGGTCGTGCGCCTGGGCGAACTCGGTGCGATGGCGAGCGCGCAGGGCGAGCGTCAGCGAGCGTGCTGCGAACGAGGAGGATGAGCCATGAGGGGGAGCGCGCCACAGGCGACCAAATATGGGACGAAGCTGAACGCGCTCCCCCTCCTTGGCTCAATCCTTTTTGATCTTCTTGAACACAAATCTGATCTTCTTCACCTCAGCATCCAACTGTGTGTTGATGTGGTAAGGAGACCGTATGCCATTTACATAATAAATCCACTCTCCCCCTGAGCCGTTCGCGGTCTTGGATATTCGCACAATTGCCGTCTGCCCTCGAACGGTCTTCGTCTCAAACGGAAGATCTAACGACTGCAACGCACCGTAAACCCAAAAATCAATCTTGTAGACTGCCAGCGAAACACCCTTGGGCAGTGGCCTCTTCTGGAATGCGTCGAGGACTGAATTGTAGGTCAGCGTGATGGCGTTGGTCGTCCCATCAGGGAATTCAAACGAAACCATCACATTCGTCTCGCTATTGCCTATCGGCCAGCTGGCGACGCACTGTGGCGCGGATATAAGCGAAAGCACCAGACCCACAATTCCGAATGTCGGGACCGTTGGGCGCATACGGAAATGGCTAACGGTGAGGTGAGCGATCGCGGTGGGCTACGAGCGCCCGAATTTGCGAAGGGCAACCGCCCGCCGGCAGTCGCTCAACCGAAAAGTTAGGCTGCAATCGTCTTCTGTCTCTCCATCTTACGGTCATGGTGTCGCTGGAAAAAGTAACCGCAGGCAAATGTGTGAACAACCATCAAAGGTAGAAGCATGACTGCGATAGACATGCGGACGAGCTCGTAGAGAAAAGGATGCTGGTCGGAAAAAACCTGCTGCGCTGCGAGCAAGGACGAAAGATAAGGCATTGCGAAGAGAATCCATGAGAACTCAACGGCAACGAGCGAAAATCCCCAAACCAGAATCTGGACGAGGCCAAGAGGAGCGTTCCATTGTCGCCACGGTTTCATGCGGCCTAAGTGATTAGACAGGTCTGTCTATCTTCCCATTTTGGGATGATAGGCCAACAGCTCCCTGCCGCTGATGAATGCTTTGCCTTCATCGAAGCCACGTTCGCCCAACCGGACGCGCCGTGTAAAGCCTATTCCGCCGGTGGGGCGGCGTGTCTTTCGGGGAAGTCGTCAACCGGTTTCTGAAGTTTTTTTTGCCCGCTGGGGTAGCTCAAAGGATGCTTGGTGCCCGCTAATGCAGTTCGGGCTTTTGGGTCCGGGGTTCGTGTGAAAATCGCGTGCTAAGGTCGAGTCGTGCCGGCGAACTCTACACATGCTGATTACGACGCCAGAGCGGGCGAATGGTCCCGCGCTCGCGATGTGCTAGCGGGTGAGGATACCGTCAAGGCGGGTGCTGAGAAGTACCTGGCGCGGTTGGATTCGCAATCGGATGAGGAGTTTGCGGCCTATCGCAAGCGGGCTTCGTTCTTCAACGCGACGGCGCGGACGGCTGAGGCTTACCTCGGTTTGATTTTCCGCCGGCCTCCTTTTGTGAAGCTGCCGAGCGAGAGCACGGGTGTGGGGCGCGCGCTGGCGGAGTTCCAGAATGATGCGGACATGCTGGGGACGTCGCTGAGTGGCTACGCCAAGGTTGTGGTGGGCGACGTGGTTGGGCTTGGGCGGGCGGGGTCGTTGGTGGATTGGGAAGCGGAGGCGGAGCGACGGGCCTATGCGGTGTTCTATCCGGCTGAGCGGATCATGAACTGGCGGATGGGGCGTGTGCGAGGGCGGAATGTGCTGACGCTTTTGGTGCTCAGGGAAACGGCGAACATCGAACATCCAACATCGAACACCGAACCTCGAACGGAAAACACCTCACCCCGGCCCTCTCCCCAGAGCGGAGAGGGTGACCCGTTCGTCAGCGACCTGGTGGAGCAGATTCGGGTGTTGCGGTTGGTCGTGGGCGACGACGGCGATGCGTTCTGCCGTGTGGATTTGTGGCAGGAGCATGCCGTCGAAGGGGAGAGGGGCAAGGCGGAGTGGGTGGTGGTTGAGTCGCGGGTGCCGCGGCGGTTGGGGAAGCCGTTGCCGCTGATTCCGTTTGTGTTTCATGGGCCGCGGCATTCACGGCCGGATGTGGATCGCGGGCCGCTGGAGGACATCATCGCGGTGAACCTCGACCACTATCGTCTCGATGCTGACTTCAAGCATGGGCTGCATTTCACGGCGCTGCCGACGGCGTGGGTGAGTGGATTCGACAAGACGGCGTCGCTGCGGATTGGTTCCAGTCAGGCATGGGTGAGCGAGACGCCCGGGGCGAATGCGGGCTTCCTGGAGTTCAAAGGTCAGGGGCTGGAGACCTTCGAGCGCGCGATGGATCGGGATGAGCGGCTCATGGCGGTGCTGGGGTCGAGGATGCTGGAGGACGTGAAGAAGGTGGGCGAGACGGCCACGGCGATCGAGCTGAGGCAGTCTGGCGAGTACAGCATCCTGGGCAATGTGGCGGCGAGCGTGAGCGAGTCGCTGACGCAACTCCTTCGTTGGGTGTACTGGTGGAACTCGACGGAGGAGTTACCTGACGATGTGACTAACGAGCAGGTGTTGATGACGCTGAACAGCGACTTCAGCACCAAGGGGCTGGCGAGCCAGGATGTGCAGGCGATTGTGGCGGCCTGGCAGGCGGGGGCGATCAGCCAGGACACCATGCATGAGTTGTTCCGCCGGGGTGAGGTGTTGCCCGAGGGAAGAACGAATCCCGAGGAGGCGGCGTTGATCAAGGCCGGTGAGCGGGACCGGCCGGCGGTGAAGGCTTTGGCCCTGGCGCAGGGTGCGGCGGGGAAGAACTGAGTGAGTTATGGCGTTGAAGTTCAAGATCAAATCTAAGGATGAGATTCCGGCGGGGCTGGAAGCTCATTATGTGGAGCGTGATGGCGGGTGGGTGTTGGATGCGGAGGGCGCGGTGGAGAAAGGGAAGCTGGATGAGTTCCGCGCTAACAACATCACGCTGAGCAATGAGCTCGCGGAGCAGAAGAAGCGATTTGAGGGGATTGATCCTGAGCAGGTGCGGAAACTGGCTGAGGAGAAGCAGCGGCTCGAGGAGGCACAGCAGATCAAGGCCGGCGAGGTGGAGAAGGTGGTCGAGGCGCGAGTGAAGACCGCGCGCGGCGAGCTGGAGAAGCAGGTGTCGGCGGTAAGTGCGGAGCGTGATGCACTCAACTTGCGACTGGTGACGATTCAGATTGACCAGGGGGTGGTTGCGGCAGCGAGCAAGCGCGGGCTGCGGCCGACGGCGATTCCTGACATCACCGCCCGGGCGCGGAATGTGTTCCGCCTGGTGAATGGGGTGCCGACGGCTTTTGAGGCCGACGGCCAGACCGTGCGCGTGGGCAAGGACGGCAGCACGGCAATGACTTTGGATGAGTGGGTGGAGCAGCAGGTTGCTGACGCTCCTCATCTGTTTGAATCCAACGCTGGTGGCGGTGCCGCCGGCAACGGCTCCGGTGGGGCTGGTGGAAATCGGTCCGTGAGGAATCCGTTCCGCAAGGAAACGTGGAACCTGACGGAGCAAATGAAGCTGGAGAGAACTGATCCGGCGCTGGCGGCGCGATTGCGAGCGGCAGCGTGACGGATCGCAACCGGAGATTGAATTATGGCCAAGACGGCTATTGCAGACATCATCATCCCGACGAAATTCGAGCAGTACGCGATTGAGCGGACGGCGGAACTGAGTTCGTTTGGGCAATGCGGCATCATCGAACACTCTCCCGTGTTCGATGAACTGGCGGCGGGCGGCGGGCGAACGGTGGAAATGCCGTTCTGGAAGGACCTGACCGCGACACGGCAACTGTTGAGCGATTCGGCGTCGCTGACGGTAAACAAGATCACCGCCGACAAGGACATCGCTCGGATTCACAACGACGCGCAAGCGTGGAGCGTGAATCACCTGGCGAAGGTGATTTCGGGGGACGACCCGATGCAGGCGATTGTGGACCTAGTGGCGGAATACTGGGCGCGCACGGATGAGGGGCTGGTGGTGTCCTGCCTCAAGGGGATCTTCGCGGCTGCGAGCATGAGCGGCAACCTGCTGGCGATTCATTCCGAATCGGTGGCGGGACAGTCGGCGAGCACGCGGCTGAATGGCGCGACGTTCGTGGACGCCACGGCGAAGCTGGGTGATCGCGGCGACCGGCTTAGCGCGGTTGCCATGCACTCGGCCACCGAGGCGGCGCTGCGGAAGCTCGACTTGATTGACTTTGTGCCTGACAGCGAGGGCAAGGCGCAGATCAAGAGCTTCCAGGGGCGGCGCGTGGTGGTGGACGATAACCTGCCGACGCGGGCGGGCACGACTGATGGCACGGTCTATACGACCTACCTGTTCGGGTCGGGCGCGTTTGCCAAGGGGGCGGCGCCGCTGAGCGGTGCGCCGGTGCAAGGTGGCATGGGGACTGAGGGCGTGGAGTTCTACCGGGATGCGCTGGCGAGCGACTCGGACCTGATCAACCGGCGCCGATACATCCTGCATCCGCGGGGTGTGAAGTTCACCAGCGCCAGCGTGGCCGGCGACTCGCCGACCAACGCGGAGCTGGAAATGGGCGCGAATTGGACGCGCGTGTTCGAGAACAAGAACGTGCGGATTGTGGCGGTGACGCACAATAACTGAGTGCGGAGTGCGGAAGGCGGAGCGCGGAGTTGAGCCGCGCTCCGCCGCCGCGCCGCGAAAGGAAAAGAAGTATGGGCAAAGAGATTCCGTGGAGTTTCCAGAAGATTCGTGGCGGGGAGCAACTGAACTTGAAGAACCGGCCGTTCACGAATGTGGCGTCGCTGACGGCGGCGGGAGTTACGCCGGCGAGGAACCCGGGCGCGGTGCTTTACCTGAGCGCTGGGGGGACTGGCGGGGTGCCGTGCCTGGCGTTCAGCAACGGCACAAATTGGAAGCAGATCGCGATTGGGGCGAACGCCATTTGAGTGCCGAGTGCGGAGTGCGGAGTGCGGAATGCGAAGTGTTATGGATGGATTGCTGCCAGTCGTTCGGCGGGTGAGGCGTCCGTTGGTCCCGGTGGATGGGACTGCTGGTGGAGCGGACGCCAAACCCGCAGTTGTAGCGCCAAACCCTGGGGTTGAGCCGGCGCTTGGCACGGTGAACGACCGGCGAAAGGTGAACGATGGCAAAGCTACTGCATCCCAACCGCGCAAGTAGAGGCCTGAGCCCGATGCTGCGGGCCTGGTGGGCGGCGCGGCGCCAGAAGCGGCGGCGACGGGCCCAGGCGCCTCCGGTGGAAACGCCGGCGGCTCCGGTGATCAACTACAGCGAGTACGGAGTCAACGAGAATGACCCGGAACGGTTCGACATTCTGATCGCCTGGTTGCCTTATCCGCACGGGTCCTTTCCGGTGGCGGTGATTGAGGTGTGGGGCTACCAGGGCTGGGGGGCGCCGTCTTTCGAGCTGGTGGGCAGTGTCGCGAGCGCGCCCGAGCGCTCGTTCATTCATTACCTGGCGGCCAGCGGCGACGACGCGTGGACTTACAAGGCGCGGTATCGGAACGGGTCGGTGTATGGGCCGTTCTCGAACGAATGGGTGGTGGAAACCTCGGCTTGAGGAGGAACTATGGCACTGACACTGGTGAAGGAAGACGGGACGGGGCTGAGCAACGCGAACAGCTACGCGAGCGTGGCGGATGGGGACGCGTATTTCGAGGGGCATCTGTATGCCACGGCCTGGACGGCGGCGACGTCGGGCACGAAGGCGGCGGCGTTGGTGATGGCGACGCGGCTGGTGGACACGCAGTTCCAGTTCAACGGGTATCGGGCGAATGAGGACCAGGCGCTGCAGTGGCCGCGGGAGC
>Ga0209606_1003323_pt1 | contig 16320 bp, 7 predicted proteins | sample AD_UKC057_MetaG_FD_184412 | JGI IMG/M metagenome (GOLD analysis project Ga0209606, IMG submission 184412) | Active sludge microbial communities of municipal wastewater-treating anaerobic digesters from USA - AD_UKC057_MetaG (SPAdes) (version 2) | ecosystem: Engineered > Bioreactor > Anaerobic >...
CCGCTCTGGCTGCGGGTGATGTCGCTGTAGGACTGGGCGGCGGCGGCCGTGGTCGGCTGGGGGCGCATCTGCTTGGCCCCGCCGGCCAGGCCGATCATCATCGGCGTCAGCAGCGGGATCTCGGCGTTGAGGGCGGGCGTGGCCGTCGAGAGCGTCAGCGTCACGTCGGTCCAGTCCTCGCCGCTGGTCTGCTGGACCTGGGCGACGTAGTCCACGGTGACGCTCTGGGCCGTCTCGTCCAGTCGCAGCTCGTACGAGGGCGCCCAGGAGGCGGACTGGACCAGGTAGCTCAGGCGCAGGGTGACGGGCCCGGCCTCCTTGGACAGGAAGATGGCGGCCTGGCGGTCGGTGCGGGACAGGCCGGCGGCCAGTTCCTGGCGCTGGCGCTGGAGGAGGCTCATCTGTTCCTGGAGTTGCTGGGCCTCCTGGCCCATCTTGACTCGGCTGGCGGCCAGCTCGTCGCGCTGCTTGAAGATGAAGGTGGTCAGCTCGCTGATCTGGGCGGCGTTGAGGACGCCCTTGGCCATCTCGACCTGGAGGGTGGGGGCGGTGAAGTTCTCGAGCTTGTCGAGGTACTTCATCTTGTTCTCCAGGATGGTGAGCATCTGGGTGTTGGAGGCCGTCTGGCCCTGGAGGGCCTTCATCTTGGTCTCCATTTCGGCGGCGACCTTGCCGGGCGGCTCGGCCACCGGCACGGTGCGAAAGCGGACGGAGCGGATCTTGACGTTCTGCCCGGAGGCGAAGAGGGTTTCGCCGATGACCTGCTCGGGCAGGTCGCCGACGACGGCCTCGACCTCGCCCGCCGCGGCGGGCAGGTCGACCGTCCGCGTGACCAGGGCCTGCCCGCGGTAGAGCGTGACGGTCTCGACCCTGGACTTGACCTTCTGCTCCTCGGCGGCGGCGCAGGAGGCGGAGAATGTGATCGCCAGGCAGACGAGGGCGAGGGGCAGCTTCCACGATCGCTGGTTCATGGGAATCTCCTTTCCAGCAGGGCACGACTCTACCGCCGCCGGCATCGGCCGGTCAAGCCTGCCTGCCGGAGGTAGGCCTGCCTGCCATAGGCAGGCGCACAGGAATGCCACGTGTATTCGACGCTCCGGCGGCGGAAAGGTTCCAAGGGCAGTCCGGCTTGGATCCGCAGGAGAATTCGCAAGATCGCACTAGGCGCAATTCCGGGGGTACGATACAAACAAGCCAGCCCGACAGCGGAGCCGGGCCGGCTATCCGGGAAATCCCGGATCAGAACGATGGCGTCGCGGCCACGGGGCGGGTAGGCCTGTCGGCACCCATGTCGCGCATGAGCGTTGGATTTCTGCACATGACAATCACTCGCACGCAGTCAACCGGACGGCCGCGGGCCGCGATGACGTCATCAGCAACCCGCGTTGGGAACCCTGAGTTCAGGAGCAACCGAGAATGAACAACAACCGAACCGCGAGATTCCTATTGGTGGCCGGCGGCGTCCTCGCAGCCGCGTCGTCCGTCGCGCTCGGGGAGATCGGCGCGGGGTTCGTCGTTCAGCTTGGCGCGGATGACGTCGCCGCGGCCGCCGCGCTGAGTCGCACGGGCCGCAACCTGATCCAGGTGCTGGACACGCGAGCCGATCGCGTGGTCGCGGCGCAGGCGAAGCTGCGCGCGCAGGGGCGCTACGGGCTGGTCAGCGCCGCTCTCGTGGATTCATACGAGCCCCTGCCGTACGCGGAGAACCTCGTCAACCACGCGATCGTCACCCGCGCGGGGGCGTCCGCGAAAGAGCTGTTTCGCGTCATCGCGCCGGGCGGAGCGCTCGCCGTTTCGCCGGCGGGCGCCTTGACGCAGGCCCAGTTGGGCGCCGCGGGGTTCGAGGGCGTTGCCGCAAGCGGCGGCGGCCTGACGGCGCGCAAACCGTGGCCGTCCGCGATGGACGGGTGGTCCCACCCGCGGCACGGTGCGGACGGCAACGCGGTGTCGGACGACACGGCGGTGGGCCCGCCCGACCGCATCCGCTGGGTGGCGGGCGCGACCCACGAAGTGGAGGGGATCGTGACGGCCGGCGGACGCAATTTCTACGGCGGGATCCTCGCGCGCGACAGTTTCAACGGCCTGCGGTTGTGGAATCGCGACCTGGGCAGGGCGCAAAGCAGCCTGGCCTCGTTCATGCTGCCCCGCCTGGCCGGCAACCGGGCGCGGCCGGTGGCGTGCGGCACGCACGTGGTCGCCATTCAGCAAGGGCGACTCGTTTCGCTGGATGCCCGCACCGGCGAGACGGTGCACACGTTCGACGGACTGAGCCAACCGCGAGAGCTCCTGCTGCTCGGCAACACGGTGGTCTCCTGCGACGACAAAGCGGCTGCGGCGTTCGAACTCCAGAGCGCGAAACCGCTGTGGCGGTACGAAGCGGCGGGCATTCGCAACCTGGCGGCCGACGACGGAAAGGTGGTGCTCATTCACGGCGGACCGCCCGCCAAGTCGAAACCGCAGGGCGTCGCGCTGGACGCGACTTCGGGCTCGGTCCTGTGGGTGCTGGACGACCGGGCGTGGCTGGCGAAAGTCGTCCGCACGGTGCTCCACGGAAAGTACCTGGCGTTTGAAGTCTCCTCGCTTACCGATCACGACGCGGGCAACGCCCTGCACGTCCACGACGCGCGGACGGGAACCGCGTTGTGGGACAAGGCGTACCCGCCCGGGATGAACCACAACCGCCAGGCCCGCGCCATGTTCGTGGGGAAGGACCTGTGGATTCTGTACGGCGGCAAGACGAACACGGCCGACCCCGCCCGCCTCAAGCGCCTGCCCATTGAGGCGCGGGAGCTTGACCCGGACACGGGCGAAACGCGCGCGACGCATCCGGCGGGCCTGGCGCATTGCTTCCCGCCGGTCGCCACGGCCAACTACATGGTGTCCGGCGTCATGGATTTCACCGACCTGGAGACCGGTGCGTTCGTGACCAACCCGATCACGAAGGCCAACTGCTCTCGCGAGAACGGTTGGGTCCCCGCCAACGGCCTGATCTACACCACGCCCAAGCACTGCACGTGCTGGCCGATTCTGCGGGGGTACGTCGCGTTGGCGCCGCGCGGGGCGGCTGCCGCGCCCCATCAGGCGGTGGACAAGATTCCTTTCAAGCTCGAGAAAGGTCCGCCCGGGCCCGTCCCGGGCGCCGCCCCCGCGCCCGCCGACGACTGGCCTCTGTATCGCCACGATTCCTGGCGCAGCGCGAGCACGCCGGCGCCCGGCCCGGAGTCGCTCGACGTGCTATGGACGTGCAAACCGGCGCCCGACGCCGAGTTGCCCGCCGGCCCCATCGTCAGCGACTGGCGCGAGAACGCGTTCATCAAAGGCCCGGTCACCGCGCCCACGATCGCCGGCGGCCTGGCGTTCCTCGCGCGCGGCGACGCGCACGAGGTCGTCGCCGTCAACGCGGCCGACGGGAGCGTTCGGTGGCGCTTCACAGCCGACGGCCGCGTGGACACCCCCCCCACCATCTATCGCGGACTCTGCCTGTTCGGCACGCACGCCGGATGGGTGTATGCCCTTCGCGCGGACAGCGGAGCGGTTGCCTGGCGCTTCCGCGCGGCGCCGAGCGAGCAGCAGATCGTCGCCTACGGGCAGGTGGAGTCGCCCTGGCCCGTGCCGGGCACGGTGCTGGTGATCGACGACGTCGCCTACTTCGCCGCCGGGCGCCAACCCTTCGCCGACGGCGGAGTCTTCATCTTCGCGGTCGATCCCCTGACGGGACGCCGCCGCTGGGTGCACCGCCTCGACACCATTCCGCAGAAGGGCTTCTACGAGAATTCCGCTCTCGAATTCGACCCGATCGACATCCTTCACCAGGAAGGCGACGGGATCGCGATGTCGCGATGGATCCTCTCCCGCGACGGCAAGAAGGTCAGCGTGGACAAGTGGAACGCCTTTGCCAAGCTCGACACCGGCGGCGGCGCCGTGTGGGTGCCGCGCGGCTGCTGGACCTACGGTCCGCGCCACCAGGCGCGTTTCCGCGGCGAGGCGCCCCGGCGGCCGCTGTGCGCGTTCCGCGACCACGTCGTGCTCAGCTCCTTCAACGGCAGCACGGGGCTCTTCCGGCGAGACTTCGACATCGAGCACGGCGAGAAGTTCAACAGCAAGTGGATGACCGGGTGGGAAGCCGGCAAGATCGTAAGCAAGGGGGGCAACCCCTACCGCACGTATCGCCTGGCGGAAAAAGCCGCCTGGAAGGTGGATCCCTTTGCGCCCAAGGCGGCGGCCGGGAAGTCGCCCCTGCCCGCCGCGCGGGGTCAAAACGAAGTCTACGGCATGGCGATGGCGGGAGACGGGCGGCTGTTCGTGGTGCACAAGGACGGCCGGCTCAAGGTGATCGCCGTCGCCGATGGCGCCGTGCTGGCTGAGTGTCAGGTGCCGCCGCCGCTGTGGGACGGCCTGGCCATCGCCCATCGCCGCCTGTATCTCTCCACTCAGGCCGGCGAGCTCGTCTGCATCGGCAAGCAGGCGCGGCGGTCTGACGAGTAGTCCGCGCCCGCGACGAGCATTCCGGGGGCTTACGGCCCCGGCTAGTCGCTTTGGGCCCTGCGGGCCTGAACTCGCCGCCCCCAACGGGTGCCACCGCCCGCGCACTGAGTCCCTTCGAGTCGAAGGGCCGTAGGCCCGAAAGAGGGTAGCCCAGGGCGCAAGCCCTGGGTTCAGGGCGGTCCATGAGCAGAGTCCCTAAGGGACGACAGAAACACCCGCCCCCGAGCGGCCGGGTCCTTCGGGCCTGACCTCGCCACGCCTCGCTCCGCGCACTGCCCCCAAGGGGTGCAACCATTCAGTCTCCCTCTTGGGAAAGCCACCAGCCGCCGGAATTCGACGAGTTGTGGTATCTGTCCTCCGAACTCCCGAACCGGTGTCGTGGGCCGAAGGCCCGCAGGAGGGTAGCCGGGGGTGAGGCCTTCAGGCCGAGCCCCCGGTACAGGCGGCTCCATCAACAAGCCCTGAAGGGGCGTCGGAAAAGCCCGCAGGGAAGCGCGGACAGGCGGGACGCCTGTCGTACCGCGTTCAGGGGCGCGCAGGCGGACATTCTCCGACACCCCGTTGGGGTTGGACTCCGCGCGGCTGCCCACCGGGGGTTTCGCTCATCGGCCCTTGCGGGCCGATTCGCTTCACCCCCGGCTACCGTCCGACGGCACTTCGGGCCTGAACGCACCGGCCGCTGTCTTCCGCCGTTCGGTGTCCAGGGCCGAAGGCCCGCAGGAGGGTAGCCGGGGGTGAGGCCTTCAGGCCGAGCCCCCGGTACAGGCGGCCTCATCAACAAGCCCCGACGGGGCGTCGGAAAAGCCCGCAGGGAAGCGCGGACAGGCGGGACGCCTGTCGTACCGCGTTCAGGGGCGCGCAGGCGGACATTCTCCGACACCCCGTTGGGGTTGGTTTCCGCGCGGCCGCCCACCGGGGGTTTCGCTCATCAGCCCTTGCGGGCCGATTCGCTTCACCCCCGGCTACCGTCCGACGGCCCTTCGGGCCTGACATCGACACCCCCAAGGGGTGCCACCGGCCCATTGCTTTCGACCCTTCGGGTCTCGTCCTTTTGCTTCCGCCTTCCGGGGGCTTACGCCCCCGGCTAGTCGCTTGCGGCCCTTCGGGCCTGAACTCGCCGCCCCCAACGGGTGCCGCCAACCGCTCTGCTTGCTTGGGGAGACGACGCGCCCGCGCCGGGCGCGGTCAGCCCGGCTGGACGAGCTTCACGAAGGACAAGAAGCAGATTCCGAAAGAGCGCAGGAGCACGTGCAGAGCAAAGCCCCGCCGGCACGCCGAGAAGCGGCTTTGGTTCTATTGTCCGGATAATTGGGGGGTGATTCTGGCGTCGGCCGGAGGGGGTTGCGAGAGGGTTTTGACGTGCATTTGGGGGTGCAAAACGGTGCGGCCGGGGTGTTTTATTGCGGATTGCGGCCGGGTTACGCGGAGCCCCGGAGGGGCGTCTTGGATTCTCCGCCGAGCGTCACGCCCAAGTCCAAGGCGCCCCGTTGGGGCTGGGGGTTCCTGGCCATCGCTTCCCAGGGCTCGGCTCGCGGCCTCGCCCTGGGCTTTCCTAGACGCCCCCAAGGGGCTAATTCACACGGCGTTCCGCAGGTTTACGCAGCCGGCAAATCGCTTTCGGCCCTGCGGGCCTGAATGCACCGGCCCCAAGGCGGGGCGTCACCAATCGCTCACCGTGGTTGGAGAGGCCACTTCCGTGGTTGGTGCCACCCTCAAGCGCAGCTTGGGGGTGCAGACGACCGGGCATGGCGTTTCAATCGAATCCGTCTTTCCCACCATCACCCTTTGTCCGGCCCGGGTTGGATGCACCCGATCCCAGCCAGCCTCGTGGGCGGGATCCGTGCTCAAAACAAACGCCACCCCCAAACCTCCGGTTTGAGGGTGCCACCGCGCGTCTATCGTTCTTAGGGTGGCCACCTGCCGTCCGACGGCCCTTCGGGCCTGAACGCGCCGGGCGCTGTCTTCCGCCGTTCGGTGTCCAGGGCCGAAGGCCCGCGGGAAAGTAGCCCAGGCCTGCCTACGGCAGGCCAAGGCTATCCTACGCCGGCCCGTTGGGCCTGTGCGGCGGAGGGGCGGAGGGAATGAAGCTGTGGGCCATTGAGAGTCTTCCCGAGCCCCCGCTCACCCAGGCAGCCCTGGGCACGCCCAACAGTCCGTTGAAAAAGGGGCACATGGGCGAGGCGCCCATGTTGGCCCCCCGGTCGGCGCGCCAAGTGAAGTGGCTGGTTCGCGGCATGCCTCAAGGCGGGGCCGGACCGTGGGGGCGGGCACGCCTTGGGAGTGCGGCTGGCGGCGGGGATGCGGCGGCAGCGCTCTTCCGGCGTTCGGCCGGGGCGCGAGGCTCACCACCCCCCTTGCGGGGGTGGGGGCATGGTTCTATTGTCCGGACGTTTGCGGGGGAGTTTTGTGCCGGCTGGAGGGGGTGGCGGCGTGGCCGGGCGGGGTATTCTCGCGTCCTGGGGCGGGTTTTCTCGTGCGGCCGGGGCGCAAAACGCCGCGGCCGGGGGTTCCGGCGCGCGGCTGCGGAGGAACCGAAGGTCCCCGACGAGCGTTCCTGAATTCTCCCGGTCACGGCTCCGCGCTGCGCCTGGGGGCTTGTCGCGTGCGGTACAGCCGCTCGGTGAAACCGCCCTCGCGCTCGAACGCGGCGGCCAGGGCGGGCCCCACAGACTCCGACGCCCCGGCGGGCACATCAGCCGGCGGCGGGCGGCACTCAGGCAGGAATGCCCGGGTGGCCGGCTCAGGCCGTGAACTGCTCGAACAGCTTTCGCTGGGCGATCATGGCCTCGATGCGGTCGTCGACCTTGGTGGCGGCCTCCAGCAGGATCCACCCGTCGTAGCCGTCGGCCTTGAAGAGCTGGAGGAGCTTTCGGAACGGGTAGACCTTGTCGTCCAGCGGGCGGACGTGGACGGTGTGCCCGAAGCGGTGCTTGACCAGGCTGTAGTTGGCCAGCAGGTTCTCCTCGGGTTTGCCGGGTCCCTTGAGGTCGTTGGTGTTGGAGTTCCAGCAGATGCGGGCGTTGGGGTGGTCGGCGTGGTCGAGGATCGCCTTGATGGTGGGCACCTCGCTGCACGAGCCGTGGACCTCCATGCGGATCTCGATGTTGAAGTCGGCGGCGTGCTTGGCGGCCTGGTTGAGGCCCTTGCCGATCTGCTCGATGATCTTGTCGCGGTCGGCGCCCTTGGGGAAGCTGTCGGGCTTGACCTTCACGCCGCCGGCGCCGGTGTCCACGGCGAGCTGGACGTACTTGCGGATCATCTCCTGGTCGGCCTCGCGGCGGGCGGGGTCGACGTGGTCGAACTTGTAGTTCGTGCCGTAGCCCACCAGCGCGACCTTGGAGTCGGCGAAGCGCTTCTTGACCTCCGCCCGCTGGTCGGCGGACAGGGCCGGGCTCACGCCGTGCTTGTGGTCGACGCGGAGTTCGACGCCGCCCAGTCCGGCCTTCTCGCAGTTGGCGATCAGCGTGGGCAGGTCCCAGGCCGCCCCCCACATGTAGGTCACCAGGCCCAGCCGCATCTTGGCCTTGTCGGCGGCCAGGGCGAGGGGCAGGCGCCCCGCCGCCAGCATCGCTGCGCCGGCGGCTGCGCCGCCCAGCCACTGCCTTCGAGTCATCCGGTTCATGAAGCGTTCCTTTCCGTTACGGGTTGGAGATATCCTAACATGTTTTTCGAGAAGATGTTGCGTCGCGGCAACCGTCGAATGTCCCATTTGAGGGTCCAGTGTCCGGTTTCTGCGCCTGTTTTTCCTATTATTGCTGTTTTTCAGATTTTGCCATGCCGTGGCCAACTCCAGCACGGGCAGCGTCTTATGTCGCGTTCTCCCGGTCTCCCGATGCGGCCCGATTTTTCGCAAAAACGGGACATTGAGGGTCCCTGTCCGCCCGTGGGGCGGGGCTACTTCTTTTTCGCCTTGCCCGGCGCGCGGGCCTGCCCGTGGTAGACCGGATAGCGGTCGAACACGTCGCCCCGGCCGGTGGCCCGCGGGTCGCCGGTGGCGGTCAGCTCGGCGATCAGTTGCTCGTCCAGCCGCTTGAGGGTGTCCGCGCAGGCGGGGTCGTCGGCGAGGTTGTGCAGTTGGTGCGGGTCCTTCCTGACGTCGTAGAGTTCGCGCTCGGGCCGCTTGTCGAAGGCCATGCGGCACAGCGGCGCGACGGCGGGCTCGTCGCGGTGCAGGAGCATCCAGGCCTTGGAGGGCCCGGCGTCGACGTCGGCGTAGGCGGTGAAGGTGTTGCCGCACAACTGCTGATAGGTCGGCGGGCGGGCGGCGTCGGCCATCGCGTCGGGCGGGCCGGCGGGCCAGCGGTCGGGCTTGAAGTTGCGGATGTAGTGGAACTCGTGCGTTCGCAGGCAGCGCGAGGGGTAGCAGTCGGCCCCGCCGTCGGGCCGCCTGCGGGCCCAGACGTGCCGCTCGATCCCGGTCAGCAGGTGGTCGCGGGCGGGGTCGACCCGACCGGACTTGTCGCTGGTCAGCACGTTCATCAGGCTTCGCCCGGTCATGGCCTGTGGCACGTCCAGGCCGGCGGCCTGGAGGAACGTGGGCGCCAGATCGGTCAGGCTGACGAAGTCGTCGATGACCCGTCCGCCCTTGACGCGCGCGGGCCAGCGGACGGCCAGGGGCACGTTCGTGCCGCTGTCGTAGAGCGTGGCCTTGGCCCGCGGGAAGGGCCAGCCGTTGTCGCCGCTCATGACGACGATGGTGTTGTCCAACTCGCCCATCTTCTCCAGCGTCGCCAGGAGTTGGCCGACCTCCTTGTCGAACCGCTGGACCTCGACGTAGTAGTCGCAGACGTCCTTGCGGACGGTCTCGCAGTCGCTCAGGTACGGCGGGACGTTGACGTCCTCGGCCTTCATGCCGCCCTTGACGCCGCTCTCCCACGCGTAGCCTCGGTGGGGATCGAGGCTGCCGAACCAGAAGCAGAACGGCTGGCCCGCCTTGCGCTGGGCGAGGAACGCGTCGAAGTCCTTGAACTTCGGCCCGGCGGGGTTGCGCTTTCGCCCGCCGGCGGTCTCGTTGCCCGGGCCCTATCCCTTGCGCGTGTGACCCACGTGGTAGCCCGCCCGCTCCAGCAGGTCGGGATAGACGTCGAACTTGGCCGGCAGCGTCCCGTAGAGGTAGCTTCCCTCCTCCAGCCGCCAGTGCCACTGCCCGGTCAGGATCGCCGCCCGCGAGGGCGTGCAGGACGGGGCGGCGACGTACGCGCTGCGGAAGACCGCGCCCTCGCGGGCCATGCGGTCGAACGTCGGAACCTTGACGACCTTGTCGGCCGTCAGCGACGCGTGGGGCCAGGACCAGTCGTCCGCCAGGCAGAACAGGATGTTGGGACGCTTGTCCTGTCCGCTGGACGGCGCCGAAGCCTGCTCGGTCGGCTTGCCAGCCGCCCATGCGCCGCTCGCGCCCGCCCCGCCCGCCGCCGCGGCTGCCTGAATCAGAAATCTCCGTCGCGTACATGAATCCGCCATGGGCCGTCTCCTCTGACCGGCCGCCGCTGTCGGCTGCGACGGGCCGTCACAGGAACAACGCAGAAGCGGGCTGGGTTTTGACCGAAAAAGGCCTCCGGCGGGATGAGGGGTGAAATCGCGCCCGGCCGCCGGGCGGTCGTGGTATGCTAGTCGCCCAGAGGTGAGCCATGACCCGCCGACTGCTGACCGCGTGCGCCGTGCTGCTGATGGCTTGGCCGCTGGGGGCGGCGCCGAACTTCCAGATCCTGGACGTCCAGGCCCCGCTGGCCGCCCCGCAGGGCCAGGCCGTCACCGTTGTCGTTTCCGTCCGGGCGACGGAGCTGGCCGACGAAGGCGGGACGCTTGAACTGCTGGACGGCGAGGAAGCGGTCGACGGGGCGGCGCTGGCGGTCGAGAAGGACCCGCAGGTGCTGACCGTCCGCCTGACGTGGAGGCCGAAGGCCGCGGCCACCCAGCCCGCGCAGGGCCCGCCCGGCTCGAGGTTTTTCGGCGCGGGCGGCCCGCCCGAGGTGCGGAAGCTCCGCCTGCACATCCCGCCCGAGCCGGCGGAGAGCGTCCACCGCGACAACTCCGCCGACCTGCACGTCCTCGTCTATCCGCCGTCGATCCGCGTGTTGTGCATGGACAGCCCGCGCGGCGAACAGAAGGCCTGCCGCGCGATCCTGGAATCGGCCGGCGGGTTCCAGACCGCCTGGCTGCTCCAGACGCCGGCGGGGCGACTGTTCTCGACGGGCGAGTTGGACGGGCGGAAGTTCCTCGGTCCGCCCGGCGCGGACGATCTGAAGGCCGTCGACGTGGTCGTGCTGGGTCGTTTCGACGCCGCCCACTTCCACCCCGCCCAGATGCGGGCCCTCGCGGGCTTCGTCCAGGCCGGGGGCGGGCTGCTGGTCCTGGGCGGAGCGGACGGCCTGAACGCCGCCCAGTATGCCGGCACGCCGCTGGAGGACGTGTTGCCGGTTCGACTGCCCCAAGCCGCCACCAGACCCGCCGCACCAGCCCGCCCGGCCCAGACGGCGTCGCTGCCCTTGACGACGGCAGAGGGGGCCGCTCATCCGATGCTGGCCGGCGTCGCGCCCTTCCTGAACGCCCCCGGCGGCCGGCCCCCGCAGAAAGTCGCCGTCCGCCGCGACGAGCGTCCGCTGCCCGGCCTGACGGGCTGGGCGCCGCTCGGCACTGTCCGCAGCGACGCGGTCGTCCTGGCTGTGCGATCGGCCAGCGACGCGGCGCCCGTCCTGGTCTGTCGCTCGGTCGACCAGGGACGCTCCGCCCTCCTGTGCGCGGACTCGACTTGGCGCTGGGCGGAGATCGACCCCGGCGGGCAGGCCGTCCACGCGCGGCTGTGGCAACAGATGCTGGCCTGGACCGCTCACGCCCCCGCGGCCACGTCGGACGAGGCCCAGGCCCTGCTGGTCGCCCGCACGGATCGACCCTGGCAGCACGTGGGCGAGTGGGTCACCGTGCAGGCCCTCGTCCGCCCCCTGCCCGGCCAGAACGTGGAGAAGGTCCGCCTGGTCGTTCAGCCGGAGGGCGAGCTGGCCGACCGGCCCGTCGAGCTCAAGCCCGCCGGCGACGGGGTGTACAAGGGGACCTTCCGCGTCAAGCAGATGGGCTACCTGGGCATCAGCGTGACCGCCCTGGACTACATGGGCAAGACGATCGCCGCCGACGCGCTTCGTCTCTGGGCGGCCCCGTCCGCCGAGCGATGAGCGGCGCCCGCGCCCGCGCGAAAATCGCTCGCCACCGCGCCGGCCCGGGCGTATCATGCAGCCCATGATGCTCGCCAAGAAGTTGACGTTCAGCGCCGTCGCGTGCCTGTTGTTCCTGCTGGTCTTGGGTGCGGTCCTGGAGTTGATCGCCTGGCTGGCCGGTTACCCCGCCGCCCCCACCAAGTACCAGAAGGGCCTGTGGCTGGCCGACGCCGAGCTGGGCTGGGTGTGCAGGCCCAACGCCCGCTTCCATTACCTGGCCTCGCCCGGATGGGTCGCGGGCACGACCGACGCGTGCGGCTACCGCCCGACGGGGGGCGGCGGCGACGACCCGCAGGCCCCGCTGGTCGTGTGCCTGGGCGACAGCACGACCTTCTCGGCGGAGTGCCCCGACGAGTGCACCTGGCCCGAGGCGGCCTCGCGCGAGATGGCCCGGCGCGGACGGAAGGTCGCCTTCGCCAATCGAGGCGTGGGCGGCTACAGCACGGTGCAGGCCCTGCTCACGCTTCGCCGCACGCTGGGCAACGGCTCGCTGGGGCGCCGCCCGGCCGCCGTCGTCTACCACTTCGCCTTCAACGACCCCGCCGACAACTTCGTCTGCGACGAGGAGATGCCCAAGCCGTACCTGACGGCTGCGCCCGCAGCCGCGAGTCAACCAGCCGCCTGGTCCTTTGCCATCCAGCCGGGGCGGGCGTGGGAGATCCCCTCGTCCAGTCCGTCGGCCTGGATCAAATCCAATCTGCGCTGCTACTCCATGCTCCGCTCGTGGACGCGTCGGCGCTCGCCCGAGGCGTTCGCCGATGCCGCCCGCGACATCCTGACGCACATGGACGGCCCCTGCCGCGACCTGTCCCAGCCCACCAGGGAGCAGGCCGGCGTGCGATATGTCCTGGGCCTGATGAAAGAGGAGTGCGACGAGTTGGGCGTGCCCCTGTTCGTGTCGTTCTACAACATCCCGCTGTGGGACGACAATCCCCAGGCCCGGCGCGAGGTCGAGCAGCTTCTGGGACTGGACGCCCGGACGGCCGAGGCGAACCGCACCGCCTACTATGCCGCCTGCGACGCCCTGGGTCGCGTGGTGGCCGACTGCGGCGCACGCTTCATCGACACCCGCAACACGCTGGCCGGCATGCCCTGCCACGAGTGGGCGGCCAGCCCCAACGACGCCCACCTCTCCCCAGCCGCCAACGAGAAAATCGGCGCCCACATCGCCGACGCCGTCGACAAGGTCCTGTTCCCAAAACCGTAGGCGGCGGTTCCTTGCCTGACCGCGCGCCGTGCTGTAGGCTGCCCGCCGGGCGGGCGCGTCTGCCTGGGGACTCGACGCAGGAGAGCGATCATGAACTGCCCGCACTGCGGAAGCGAGATGAAGCAAGGCACGGCCACCCTGGACCGGACCTGGGAGAACTGGCTCCTGTTTTCCTGGGGGTCGTCGCAGTTGGTCTTTCACGACCCGGCCAAAGGCAAAGTCTGGCTGATGGACCAGTGGGAGGAGAGCGAGGCGTTTCTGTGCCCAGCCTGCGGGGCGCTGACGGTGGCCACGCGCGGCGCCGACAACCAGAACCAGACCCGCCACCCCAGGAAAGGCTCGCGTCGCCGCGGCCGACGCCTCCCGAATGACCCTGCGCTGACGCGATTCGTCAAGGAGTTCACCAGCCGGGTGGCCCGGCGGGACTGACGCGCCCGAGCGCCACTTGCCCGGCAGGGAGGCCGCCGTCATTTCTTCGAGCGGCAGGGCCGTCACACGGTCGGCGACAGGGCAGCGCCGCACGCCTTCACTTCTCCATGATCCGGATCGTGTACGCCAGCTTGTCGCGGGCCGCCACGCGGGCGTGGTGACATCCGTCGCGCGGCTCCAGGCCGATCACCCCTTCGCCCGCCAGGCGGACCTCCAGCGTCATGCCGTTGCGCGAGACGGTGAGAACGCCTTCCTTCGCGGCCGCCCGGTCCCCCGCCCGCGCCACGAAGGGCAGTTCCTCGCTGAACGTCCCGGGGTGCTCCACCCGGACCTCGATCCGGTCGGCCAGGAACGTCACCGTCTTGCTCCCCTTGTCACCCAGGGCGTAGCGGACGGCCAGCGTCCGTCCGTCGCGATCGCGGTTGCCCGTCTCGGGCGTAAACGGCTGGCCGTCCATGCGGTACTGGACGTCGCGCAGCCTGGACTCCAGCACGTCGGCCTTGCCGATCCGCGTGCCCCAGGCGGGCTTGGAGACGACCTTGCCCGTGGGCTGCTGGAGGAACGTCCCCGTCCGCGGATGCCACAGCAGGCCCAGGCCGTAGCGGTGTGCCGCCCGCCCGGGGCCGGCGTTGAAGATCGCGTAGTACGAGGGGCGGCGCACGTAGCTGACGGTAAGCGGGGTGCGCGGATCGACGCGCTGGTGCACGAAGCGATCGCGGGCCAGGTAAGGCAGGGCGCGCCGGGCGGCATCGCGCTCGGCGTCGGTGGGGTAGTAGTTCGGGTGTCGCAGGTGGAGGAAGGCGTACGGGCTGTAGCCCATGTGCTCGCCCACGCGGAGCTTGGCGACCGCGGGCCAGGCGGCGGCTGTCCGCTGGCGGGCCAGGCGGAGGCGCTGCTGGTGCTCGCCGCGGCTGGCGGCGAAGGCCCGGGCCCCTTCCACCGTCTGGGCCAGCGGGGTGTTCAACTGCGCGAAGCGGTCGTGGCTGGTGCGGGTCTCGATGGCGCGGTTGAGCAGGAAGAGCGAGCCGTCCGGCTCGGGCACGGCGTTGTACGACAGCCACTCGATCCACAGCCGGTGCTCTCGCTCCAGATCGCCCGCCAGGTCCGCCAGGTTCATCTGGCGGGCCAGCGTCCAGGCCATGCGGATGTTGCTGTGGTGCGTTCCGAAGTTGTAGCCCCAGTCCGGCCCGCCCGCCTCGTACATGTAGCCGGCCGGGCTCTGGAAGGCCTCCTTCGCCTGGGCCCACCGGCGGGTGAACTGCTCGCGGACCTCCCGGTCGTCCGGATTGAGCTTCAGGTGGGCCAGGGCCCCGCACCAGACGTTCTCGTACTGGTTGGTGTAGGCCGTCCCGTGCTTCCAGAAGTCGTCGCGCGTCAGCACGGCCAGGATGGCCTTGCGCTGGGCGGCGGCGACGCGCTTGTGCAGTTCGGCGTCGATCGCGGGCCCGCCGGCCAGCAAGAGCAACCCTTCGCCCATGAACTTGGTGGCGAACGCGCTGGCCGCCAGGTTCCATTGCCCGGAGCCATACTCGCTGAATCGCCCCTGCGGGTCCTGCATGCCCAACCAGTACTCCAGCGCCGCCTCCAGCCGCTGCCGCACGGCGGGGTGGCCCCGATACGGGTTCCACTTCCGATCGGCGGTGTAGAACCAGATCAGCGACAGGCAGCTTTCCATGATGCGGGCATTGTGGGGCTTGTTGAACTGCGGGGGGCGCCAGACGCTCAGGTCGATGAACCCGCGCTGGGGACCGTCGGGCCGCACCGCCTCGGCCAGCGTCTTGAAATGGGCCAGGTAGTAGGGCACGGCTGTCTCGTGGGTCAGGGCCCCCAGGTCCAGCACCCCGGCCGCGTACTCGTAGCCGGTGGCCAGGAACAGCTCCTCATCGGCGAAGTCCGCGGGCGACAACGCCGCCAGGTCCACCGCGGGAACCGCCTGCCATGCGTCCGGCCTCGTCGCGGGCATCGGCTGCCGCGCGTCCGGCCCGGCCGAGGCGGCCCGCGCGGGGGCCAGGACTGCGATCGCCAATAACAATATCTTGCTCGCTGTTCTCATGGTCGCCCTAACGCGGCCGGGGCGGGGGCGATTGCGGATTTGCCCCTTGCCCTGCCACGAGTGGGCCGGCCGGTGGTCTCCCTAAGCGGTGGGTGGTTCGTGCCACCCCCGTGGCGGGGCTGGGCGGACCTGGCTGCCGGCAGCGGGAGACAGGTGCTGTTCCCGCCCGGCCTCGCCTTGGGGGTGCGACAGACGCCTGGATCTGGGGCGACCGTGATCGTCCGCGGCAGCACCTTCTCATGTGCTGAGATGGCCTGTGTCGCATACGGAGGCTCGACCCTGTGGGGCGGGCGGGGCGCCGGCTCGAGGATGGCACGAGTTGCTCATTCTGTTGAGGCCACCGGCGGATTACCGCCTCTTGCGCAAAGTCGAAAATGATTTGCGCACGGTTGCATGGACCGGCGGCCTCAAGACCTCTACGATATCAGGAGGTAATCGTTCGAGGACTACGCATGAGCAGACGCTCCGGATTCACGCTGGTGGAACTGTTGGTGGTGGTGGCGATCCTGTCCCTGCTGCTGTCGATCCTGGCCCCCTCGCTTCGCCGGGCCAAGTCGCTGACCCGGCGCGTGGTCTGCAGCTCGAACCTTCACCAGTCCGTCCAGGCGATGATCTCCTACAGCGCCCACAACACCGGGCGGCTGCCGCGAACGCTGGCCCACCCCGGCTACGGGGGGTATTACTGGGACCGCGACTTCGGCCAGCAATTTGTGGACGGCTACCTCGGCGGTCAATACGACGTCCTGTACTGCGGGGAGCTGCTGGCCAGCCTGCCGCACACGATGCGGGCCTATGCCTATCTCGACCAGGCGGTGCATGCCAAGTGGTGGTGGATCACGCGATCGGACATGATCCTCCAGCAGGGCTACTCCTTCCGCAACATCATGTACGAGTCCATGACCAACGCCGGCATGCCCCAATCGGTGTACGTGCGGAGG
>Ga0209606_1003324_pt1 | contig 16318 bp, 18 predicted proteins | sample AD_UKC057_MetaG_FD_184412 | JGI IMG/M metagenome (GOLD analysis project Ga0209606, IMG submission 184412) | Active sludge microbial communities of municipal wastewater-treating anaerobic digesters from USA - AD_UKC057_MetaG (SPAdes) (version 2) | ecosystem: Engineered > Bioreactor > Anaerobic >...
GAAGGCAGCGGCTGTGTGGAACTCCGCTTCGACCCGAACATGCGGCCCTTTCTGCTGCAGCTCCGCAATCGTTTCACCAACTATCACCTTTCTAATGTTGTTCAGCTGAAAAGCCAGTTTTCAATCCGTATTTATGAGCTGCTCAAGCAATATGAAAAGATCGGAAAACGCGCTTTCGGTCTTTATGACCTGCGTTCCACCCTGGGCATCGATGAAGATCAGTATCAGCAATACACAGACTTCAGGAAAAGGGTCATCCTGGCCGCTCAGTCAGAGTTGCAGGAAAAGACAGACATTTGTTTTACTTTCAAAGAAACCCGCGTTTCCAGAAAAGTGGATGTAATAACCTTCTTTATCAAATCCAATGTCTTGAAACCAGTCGCATTCGATGAAGCCGAAATTATCATTCCGGAAAATGACATGGAAGCTGAATTGAACTCATTGCTGGATCTGCTGCCGGCAGCCTATAAAACCAGAAAATCCGTAAAAAAAGCTCTTGAAGACTCGCTGATAAAAAACGGTTTCGAATATGTTATGCGCAATGTTGTTTACACAAACGAGAAATCTAGCGCCATCAAGAACTACAGAGCCTACCTTGTTAAAGCCTTGAATAATGATTACGGCCTGGCATACATGGAAGATATACAGGTGAAAAATGAAGCCGAGCAGGCTAAACAAAAAACTTTCGCCGAAGTCGAAAAGCAGAAACAGCGCGAAAAGAACCAGATCGATCAGGAACGGGAAAGCCGCGAAAAAGCCCGCGTGTTTATTGCCTCTTACGCCCCCGAAACCTTGGAAGCCTACGCCGAAGAAGCCAGAAAACGCCTCTCTCCTGATTCTCTGGCCCGCTATCACCGGAAAGATGTAATCGGCCTCTTCGAATTCAAACGCCGCCTCGAAGACGTCGTCATGGAACACACCGGCCTCCGCAAACCCCAACCGGAAGCCGCGTCTGAATTTCCGGAAACCACACCAGCAGGCCAGGAAATGAAAGCCGCTGCCGAATAGAACGACAGCCAGGTTCCAGAGCCGCACACGACCCACACTCTGTCCATCTGCTCCGGCGGCTGGTTAGATGGTTGATGACAAAATTTTGGGGTCTTGTTTGACACTTCCTGCTTATCCGTGTAAATTAATAGTAGTTTATACGTATAAAGGAGGCTTTTATGTTTACCAAGCTTACCCTGAGACTTGAAAAAAATGTGATTGAGGATGCTAAATCGTGGGCAGACGAGAACCAGGTTTCTCTATCGCAATTAGTTTCAATGCTGTTCAAAAGCCTGAGAAAGCAAAGCAAGCCTGCTGCAGACTTAACCCCCTGGACCAGGAAACTAATGGGAATAGCAAAACAAAAAGGGAAAAAACCACCCACAGATGAGAAATTGAAGGAATCCTATGTTGACTATCTTGAGGAAAAATACAAATGAAAAAGAGGGTTCTTTTCGATACGAATGTTGTTCTTGATTTTTTATTGGAACGCCCACCCTTTTTCTCGGAAGCAGTAACGGCATTAAACATGGTTTCTCAAGGTAGAGTGGTTGGTTTTATCTCTGCGCATGCAGTGACAACGCTTTTCTATATCTTATCCAGAAAGGTAACTTCTGAAAAGGCTAAGGATATCATTTCAGACCTTTTAAAAACCTTTTCCGTAGCGGCTGTAACAGAAAAAGTTATCAAACAGGCCGTAGCAAGCAAATTTAAGGATTTTGAAGACGCAGTAAGCCACTACGCGGCATTAGAAGAAAGAGTTACAATGATAGTTTCAAGAAACATCAAAGACTATTTAAAGAGCGATATTCCGGTAATATTGCCGAAAGTGTTTATTTCAACAACTCTTGAAGTGGATGCCAAATGACAAATCAGGTTTCTGCTCGGCGATGATCCGCCAATGGCAACGCTTTTGCCGGGTGTGAGCGCATAATATCTTTATATTGCTCATCAAGGAACATCTTGAACTGCATTTTCTCGTCAGCAACCCTCTGCAGCAGTTCGCTATGGTCTTTTTTCTCGAAGGCCCGGCAGTCCATCATAAAGGTTTTGAAATGAATTTTCTGCAAAACCTTCCAGTTTGAAAACAAAATATGCAGGTAAGGGTCTCCCTCGGTGCTCTGATCTAAAATCATCACATGCATTTCTGGCCTGTTATCGTAATCTTCCGCAATGCGATTGCCTGCAATTTCAAGATATTGCTGCGCTCGCTGCCGGAGTTCTTTCAGTTGTGACTCCAGACCGTTGGCATTGAGGCGCATGTCATGAACAGAACAGCCATTTTCGGTTGGTTTGTCATGGTCTTCGCCAGGATAATAGTCATACGGTATCAACTCCTGAATGCAGTCATATTCAAAATCACCCAGCTCCATCCAGAAATACCGAGATACCATGCTCAAAGAAGCATAATAAAATTTATCGTCTACAAACAGGCGCGCCCATGTTGCATGCAAGCTTCCCCGATATGTCCGTGCACAATAACCCTCGCGGGTTTTACGATCCGTTTCCTGAAATTGAAAGTCATCAAAGTCATATTGATACAGCGTTTCAAAGTCTAAAGTGCTTTTCTCAGGTGCAAAATACTCGTTGAGAAAAAACAGATCTTCGCCAATCCCATAAAGCGGCAATAGAATGGCGTTAAATTTGGTGGTGTCATGATTCGACATGTCTGACCACGCATCGTCAAATGCGTCATCGTCAACAACTTCAACGCCAAAGGCTTCTTTCATAATAAACTGGTGAAATTTGAACTTGAGATCATCAGACATAAACATGCGGCACTTGTTCTGAGTCTGCTCATCCCAGGAGAAATACCCCGGAATCAATAGATTAACCGCCCGTTCTAGCACCGGAGAAAAGCGCTTTTCCATATTGTTCCCTTCACCAAACACTTCTTCGTGAGTAAGAAACCCTTTTTCATTTCTGGCTTTCTTGATCTCGGCTATCATTATAGAAATACCTTATAAGAAACGTTAAAGACCTCTCCAAACTTTTTGGCTGGAACACGGCACATGATAATCCTCAGATTGCTGTTTGGCGGCATATTGTCTCCTGCGCCTGATCAACCGCTTTTGCATTAACTCCTGAAACATCATTCTTGGATAATAAATATATCAAGCGCAGATATGTAAAGCAACATACCAACGTGATCATCGATTTGATACGCTGACAAAGCTCGTTCGCTATTCGCGAATAGCAAATAACATTCTGTCATCTGGACATTGTTTTCATACTGAACTGTTCTCAAACTACAATACTTTGCAATCTGAAACAGCCGAACTATGACTTTTTTAGGGTCAACTATTGCTTTTTGAGGGTGAGAATACCTCTTTAAAATATGCTTATTGTAACGACAATAGGCATGTTTCTGTTATAATAACAGCAAAAGGAGTTTTTATGACAAACACAAGTATGAATATTCGCATGGATAGCAAAATCAAACAGCAGGCGCAGCACCTTTTTGCTGAGTTTGGCCTGGATATGACGACAGCGGTAAATATGTTCTTGAGGCAGGCAATCAGGGAGCGTCGAATTCCGTTTGAATTGAAGTTGAATCCTAATGAAGAAACACTGGCTGCTATTGAAGAAGTCCAGGAAATGAAGAAAAAGCCCGCCAAAGGGAAATCATATAAAGACGCGGATGAAATGATGAAGGATCTGCTTAAGTGACATACACAATTAAGCCGTCTGCAAAGTTTGCGAAAGATCTTAAGCGGGTGCACAAGCGTGGGTGGAAAATAGCTTCGTTAACTGACATTGTCAAACAGCTCGCTGCCGGGAAAAAGTTGTCAGCCAGGCATCGAGACCATGATTGGGTTGGCAATTTTACCGGTCTGCGAGAGTGTCACATCGAACCAGATTGGCTGCTTATTTATGATATGGATAGTGAAAACTTGATGCTATATCTTGTCAGAACCGGCTCCCATAGTGATTTATATTAAATCGCGTGGCGATTATTACTTCAAATCTGGCTATCTGAGCGCTTTATATGTATACAGCGATGTTGGTGTGTGAAAATGTAAAGGAAGCAGCATGAAAAAGGAAATGTTCGACCGGCTGGTTAAGAGCGTAAAGGAAGCCGGCAAAATCTACCGCGGAGAACAACAGCCGTCAAGAATGATAAAAATGATTGATTATAAAGGCTATATCGCCAGAATCCAGTTTGATAAAGAAGATCAGATTTTTGTTGGCGAAGTTATTGGGATTGATGACATAATCGCTTTTCACTCTGAAAACGAGGAAGAGATTATTCACGTCTTCCATAATGTGGTTGATGACCACCTGGAAACCTGCAAATAAAGAGGAGTCCGGCCTTAGAAAAGTAATTCTGGGATTTGTCTTGCAGGAAACAATATTCAAATAGCTCTTTAAATCTTCCCTGAAAGCTTATGGTCGTGATTTAAAAGCGCTTGGCACACATAAAGTCCCGTTCGGTGTCGTGGCCCCAGGTGAAATTTTTTGTGGCAAAAGTCGCGAAAGACACGGCAAACCCCAATTTATCTGAAAACTGGCAATAGGAGCATTGAAAGCGTTATGAAAAAGAGAATGCGCAAAAAGAAACATGTCGGGGAATTCACAGAATGGGGTCGCCAGATCATCATTTACCGCAACTGCAGCGATCATTTTGATAAATTTCTTGATGCTTTCATAGAGGAAGCGGTCGAAGCAAATGACTGCTGCTGCGGTGGCGGTGGCAGCAAAAACATGCTTGATATCATCGTCGAACTGGGTCTGCAGGAGCATTGCGAAGAGCGACTGCAGAGAATAATTTCCTGGCTGCAAAGCAGAACCGACGTCGAGAGCTGGAAAATCGGCGAAAAATTCGACCTGTGGCACGGCAATTACAAAGATCTCAAACCAGAGGAAGACCATGCAATCGAGTCACCGCTTATATAAAGCTACCTCCCCCCGGTTCCCGCTTCTGTCATTTATTGTCATCGGCAGACTTTTCACTGCCAGCCCTGTCGCCAGTCGCTTCGGCTGTCCAGACATTGGGGTCGTGACTCTCACCTCGATCCAGAGGCAAGAAAAGCAGGCCGCACCCGGAGCCGCCTGCTGGAAGAAAAAGACAAAAGAAAAAGCGGTTGCGCTGGCCAGATCTCGCCAGGCGAGTTCTTTGCCAGCACTCTGAGGGCATTCAGATGGCTGGTTGCCTCCGGCCACCGCCCGCAAGCTCCGGCGAAGAGGCTGAAAACCGCGGGGTAACCGCGGCGCAAAAACCGCGCCAGGTGGGCCCCTCCCCGGCCCTCCCACCTGTCACGCTTTTTGCTACCGCCGCTTGCCGGCTAATAGGCCCATTAGGCGGACATTACCCCGCCAGCCTCTTCGCCTCCGGCACTCCCTCGCATCCCGAACCGTAAACGGTCGGGCGCTCACTCGGCTTCCGCATAACAAAGTTTATGCGGAAACTTGCGGGCTGGTCTGCAATTCTCGCAACTCTCTGCCCTAACGATGCCAACTCTGATCATGGCGGCCCCCGATTCTGAAATTATCCGGCCACCCTTCCGATCGAGTCCGACACCCAGCCACCAGCTGTTTTGCCTCTCGCCAGTTTGCGCTAAACAAGCCCGATTGCCCCCATTTGAGGCAATTACTCCCTCGAATGGCACACGCCCCGCGTCCTGTCGAGCTGGCCAGGGCTGCGGCAGCTCCGCCGCCTCGCACCTGCCCACCTCCCGGAAAGCCCTTCGGGCTTCCGCAGGTCGCCGCAATGCCCATCTGCCCCGGCCATGCCTCTACCGCTTGTCATTTATCGTCATTCTTCCAACTCCCCGCGCCTCGATGCTCCAGTCGCCGTGTCATCTGGACATTGGGGCCGTGTGTCAATCGGTTTTAAACAACTGGCCGGCAATCAGCAGCAGGCGCAATCTTTCCCACCAGCCCACAGGGGCCTCTAGTTTATGAAAAAAGTTGCCAGAGACAAAAGTTCCCGGCAACTTTCTTTAATCCGATTAAATCTTTATTTCAGCTCTTTGTCTCTATAGAAAATTTGAGACCAAATGAATTTAAGAGATTCCATAGGCTGCCGAATTCCGGATTTCCTTTTACAGAGAGCATTTTATACATACTTTCTCTGTTAAGTTTGGCCAAACCGGCAACACGGCTCATTCCTTTGGCTTTAGCGATATCCTTCAGGGCAAGTAGAAAAATTTGAATATTATCGCTTTCTATAGCTTCTTCCAGAGAGGCGTTAAGATATTCTGCCGCTTCTTCAGGGTTTTTTAAAGCTTTTAACAGGCCTTCTTCATAGGAATTTGATGGCCTTACAGTCTTAGTCTTAGTCATATTCCTTCATCCTCCTTTTGTAATCGCCTAAATACTCGGTTGCCGTTTTTATATCAGCACGTTGTGTTGACTTGTCGCCACCACAGAGCAGGAGCATCATCTTATTGCCAACACGAGCAAAATATACTCGATAACCCGGGCCGTAATCCAATTTCATTTCCATGATTCCAGGTGCAACCACATTAAATTTACCAGGATTGCCAGCTCGCAGCTGGTTTATTCTGGCGCGAATTTTGGCCCGGCCTTTAATGTCTTGCAGTGCTTCTAGCCATTCAACAATTGGTTCGTTTCCGTCTGGTAAAACATAATTGTCAACGATTTGGTTCATTTGTGCCTCTGTTTAGAATGTAGCGCATAGACTACAAAAAGTCAAGACTGGCAGGATCTATGCCAAACTGAGGTATACTTCAACCTGACGTCAGAAAACCCGATTTTTAGTGTCAGATTAGAGTCTAATATCACATTTGTTGACATATTTGTATAAATATCTTAGAGTCATTCCTGACACATTTTAAGGGAGAAGCATCAATGCAGGGCCAACGAATCGGGTATATTCGCATCAGCACCTTCGATCAGAACCCCGCCAGACAACTTGAACAAACCCAGGTTGACCGTGTCTTTACCGACAAGGCTTCTGGAAAAGATGCTAAAAGGCCTGAGTTAGAAGCCTTGCTAGCCTTCGTGAGAGAAGGCGATACGGTAGTGGTTCACAGTATGGATCGCCTGGCTCGAAATCTCGACGACTTGCGGCGAATCGTGCAAGATTTGACCAAAGCTGGTATCAGGGTGGAGTTTGTAAAAGAAGGTCTGGTCTTTACCGGCGATGATTCACCAATGGCAACTCTTTTGCTTTCGGTTATGGGAGCTTTTGCAGAGTTTGAGCGGTCGCTTCTGCGTGAGCGACAACGGGAAGGAATTGCCCTGGCAAAGCAACGCGGAGTCTACCGAGGAAGGAAAAGGGCTTTAGCTCCTGCTCAAGCTGAGATTCTGCGACAACGAGCACGCAACGGCGAAGAAAAAGCACATCTGGCCCGTGAATTCGGAATCAGTCGCGAAACGGTGTATCAATACATCCGCTCCGAAAGCCGATTGTCATGACTCAGAAATTCCTTAGCGTACGTAAATTTCCGTTTGGTGTCGTGACCCCTTTATTGCCTTTCATCATGTGTGATGGCAATTTTCCTTTTCAGGTCAAATGGCGTGCGGAAATCTGGTAATCGGCTCGACGTAGCTTTAAGGTTTGCCTGGCTGTAGGTGCTGATTAAGAATTCTGACGATTTCATCTGGTTCAATTGGTTTGGTGATGAAATCATCCATGCCTGCGGCGATGCTCTTTTCATACTCACCTTTCAGGGCGCTGGCGGTCAGGGCTATTATCGGTATATGCCCACCGGATGATGCTTCCAGGGTGCGGATCTGTTTACAGGCATCATAACCACCAAGGTTTGGCATCTGAATATCCATCAATATCATGTCTGGACTGTTTTTAAAAAATTTGTCGACTGCTTCACGTCCGTCGTGTGCTTCAACGATGGTAGAACCTGGGATCAATCGTTTTAAAAGTTCACTTATCAGCAACAGGTTCATTGGCACATCTTCGGCAACCATTATTACTGGCTGCATATTCCTGATCACTGTGGGTAATTCAACCTGAGCGTATTTAGCTGTTTCCAATGTTGAAGAGCAGCGCAGCTGGCACAGACAGGAAAACAGGTCGTCCGCGTTGACTGGTTTGACCAGTTTAAAATGGACATCAAGTTTCTGGCATTCCTGCTTAACAATCACGTCATCAAAAGAGCTATAAAGTAGAATTATTGGCTGTTTTTCGGTGGTAGAATTGAAAATTTTGCGTATAAGTCTTATTGTTTCAAGGCCATTCAGCTCAGGCATCATGTAATCCATGATTATAACGTCGAAAGAGCTGCTTTTTCCAAGTCTCACAAGAGCTTCAAACCCGCTTGAGGCGGTTTCGGTGCTGATATTCCAATTTTCGATGGTGCGTTGCAGTATCAACCTGTTCTGTTCATTGTCATCAACAATGAAGATTTGCTTAATTTCCTTGATTTCTTCGAGGTTGAGCGCTTCACCATATTCAAAATTACCTGCTATCGAAAAATAGAATCTGCTGCCTTTGCCAGCCTCCGACTCGAGATCAAGGCTGCCGCCCATTTTTTCGACAAGTAATTTGGATATTGAAAGCCCTAGCCCGGTACCGCCGAAGCGCCGAGTGGCTGAATTATCTGCTTGCGAAAATTTGGTAAAAATTTTGGTCATATCACTTTGGGCAATTCCCATGCCTGTGTCTCTGACGGCAAAAGTGTATTGCCCGGACTCATTATTTGTTTGAGCGAATTTCAGGCTCAGCTCGATTTCACCTCGTTCTGTGAATTTAACGGCATTACCCAGCAGATTTATGAGAATCTGGCCAAGTCTGACAGGGTCGACATACAAAAAACGTGGTGTTTGAACGGGTATATTAAGCAGCAGCTCAATGCCTTTTTTTTCTGCAGAGTATTTGACGACTGACATGGCCTGCCCCATGAGTTTAATCAGGTCAGTTTTAATGACTTCGAGTTCCAGCATGCCAGCCTCAATTTTTGAAAAATCAAGAATGTTATTGATAACGCCAAGAAGCGAATTTGCTGAAGTCTTGGCATTATCCGCATATTGCCGTTGCACCTGATCTAAGCTGGTAGTAATCAACAGTTCGGTAAAGCCGATTACGCCATTTAGTGGCGTTCTCAGCTCATGGCTCATGTTGGCGAGAAATTGCGACTTGGCTACATTAGCTGCTTCGGCGCGTTCCTTAGCCAGTGATAATTCCCTGGTGCGTTTTTTTACCAGGTAAGACAAAGACAGATTGGCGATAAACAGAGCAACAATCAGCCCAAAACCACCGATGACCCAATTGCGGTATTGCTCAAAAAAAGTTATTGGTCTGCCAGTTATGCTTGAGCCAGCAGGCAGCAGAGCAGGGCTGATCTTATATTTCTGCAGACTGTTCCATTCAAATTTGGGCACCGTAACAGGTTCGTAGCGCACGGGAATTTGCTCAACCGGCGTGCCGGTGAAATATTGTAAAACCTTTTTGGCAACCGCGTTACCCTGTTCTCGCCCACTGGTAAGGTAGCCGCCAACGGCACCGTAGCCAAGACTGAAATCCCAGAGAACGTAGACAGGCATTTTACTGGCTTTTACGACTCTTTTTATACCCTCGTCGAACTCAACAAATGTGCCTTCGCGGTCACGAAAAAAAATAGACCAGATAACCACGCTGTTTTGAGGTAAATTGCCAAGCTCACTTTCGAGTTCCGTAAAGTTCAGTTTGGTAAGTTGCCTGATTTCGACCTGACTGTTATATTTCTGGCGCTCCTTGTCAAGGCTTGAGGCGATAATGACACCGGTTTCCGTGCTATCAACAATGAAGGCGATCTGACTGGTTTGTGGGTGCAGTTTCAATATCAGCGCTAAATTGGCATCAATATCGACAACTTCGCTGATGCCAGTGTAGTTTGGGAAATCTTTGAGACTGTTCGAGTCAAGATAGTTTACGCCGCAGAAAAAAACCGGTATGCCCGAAAATACATCTTTGCCAAATTCCCGCACATAGTCGAAAGCAATATTATCAGAAACAATGATAGCATCCAGCTGCTTGTGGCTGTATTTATAGGCATATAAATCCTTGAGGAGGTTCTTGTAGTTGGCGTCCCAGCGACGCTTGCTATCCATATACTCATGAATCAGTTCAATTCTGTCCGTGGAGGTGAGCAAAATCTCGTTGATGCCCGCGGCAATATCGTCGGTCCATTTGAAACCCTGGTGATATGAATGCAGTATTACCACCGTTCTGTCTTTGGCGGGTGCTGAAAACAAAGGCATCCCGAGCTGGAAAATCAGCAGAAAAAGAACGATCGAAAATCTGTTAAAGCATGCTTTAAGCATGTGAAAATTGTTCCGGGTCGATCTTATCTTTGAGAAGCACATGTGCGTTGCCTCATGCAAAATCCACTCAAGTAATTATTGGAAACCTATGTGGCACTTAGCGGCCAATTTTCCGGAAAGTTTTATGGGTCAGGCTTTCTGAATCTTTTTTCTATCTAAAACATTAGAACACAATTTCTCTGAATTTGCAAACAACCATGAACAGCTGGTTGAAGATGCAGTTAAGTGACGGGAAAACTGACTGGACAAATCTTATTAATGGAAGCTGACGACCCGGCATTTTCATTCTCCCTAAAGGTTCAACTCCAAATCATGAACGAGAAGTTGCAGCTTTACGCGAGCTTGTTGGAATCCGCGGACTGCAAAACCGTCATGACTTAAACCAGTCTAAAAATCTCCTTGCCGGCATCCGCAATGGTTTTACCGCTCATCTGGCGCGTTTGCAGGAACTGGAAAGAAAGATTTTTCCGGCTGGCAGTAAAGAAAAATTGTTTGAAATCTGAACAGGCAGGTCAGGAATGGTGAAGCGAGAACCTTACGAAGCATGGGAAGAAAAGTTTATTGCTCTCTGTGAAGAGAAACTCGAAGAAGAACCCTTTTATCCTTATGAGCACCTGTGGCGCAAGAATCTGAATGTTCAGCAGGCTTTCGAGGCCTACCTTCAGGAAAACCCTGATTATGCCGAAAAATTTGCTGAACTGATCGAAGATCAGGCGACTCCGGCTGAGAGCGCTGCTTTTCTGGAAATGGCACGGAAACTTGAAGCTCAGCGCCAGCAGAAAGAACTCGAAGAAAAGCTTGCCAGCAAAATGAGCAAGTTTTGCCCTGAATGCGCGCGGGTTCTGGGCACCAAAAAGCAGTGCAAGTGCGGCTACCGTCGAAAATAGTTCTCTAAGGCAAAGAAGAACGGGGCCATTACATCTGTTGATGTAATGGCCCCGGTTTTCACGCAACGGGTCAGCCGGCTTTCTTTTTTATTTTCACGGTTTTATTTGTTTCCTGGTTCTGCAGTTTGAAGAAACTGATGACTGTGCGCATCTGTTCGGCCTGTGAGGCAAGTTCTTCAGCTGTCGAAGCCAGTTCTTCTGAAGAGCCGGCATTGTGCTGAATGACCGAGTCGAGCTGCTGCAAAGCTTTGTTGATCTGGTCGGCACCGGTATTCTGTTCGCGGCTGGCGGCACTGATTTCCTTGACCAGTTCTGCTGTTTTCTGAATATCCGGAACGATCTGCTGCAGCATTTCACCGGCCTGAGTAGCCACTTTGACGCTCGACGCCGACAGGGTTCTGATTTCGGCCGCAGCGATCTGGCTTCTTTCGGCTAGTTTGCGAACTTCACTGGCGACGACGGCAAAGCCTTTGCCGTGTTCTCCGGCTCTGGCCGCTTCGATTGCAGCATTGAGCGCCAGCAGGTTGGTCTGGCGGGCAATTTCTTCAATGATGGCGATCTTGGAAGCAATGCTGTTCATGGCATTGACCGTTTCTGTAACCGCTGCGCCACCGGCTCTGGCATCGTTGGCGGCTTTCTGTGCAATTTTTTCGGTCTGCATCGAATTCTCAGCGTTATGCTGAATATTCGAACTCATTTCTTCCATCGAGGCCGAGAGTTCTTCGGCTGCTGAAGCCTGGTCGTTGGCGCCTCCAGACAACTGCTCGGCGCTTGAAGATAGTTCGTTGCTGCCGGAGGCGACGTTATCGGCCGCTGTGCTGATTTCGGAGGCGACACGGGTAAGATTTCTGACACAGTTGTTGAGGTTATTCTTGATGGCGTTGAAATCACCGTTGTATTCGTTGGTGATTTCAGGGGGCAATTCGCCTTTGGAAATCAGGTCGACGTATTGCGCCGCCACTTTGAGCGGATTGATGACTGCATCGAGGGTGTTATTTACGCCTTCGATGACTTTGCGGTAGTCACCCAGATGCTTCGAGGCGTCAGCTCGCGTGGACAGTCGGCCGGCGACTGCTGCCTCGACCAGATAGTTCGTTTCGTCGACGAGCAGCTTGATGTTTTTGATACAGTTGTTCAGGTTATTTTTGATGAGGTTGAAGTCGCCGTGGTAGCTGGCGGTAATTACCTGAGGGAGATCACCGCGGGAAATCCTGTCGACGTAATTGGCGGCAACGTTCAGAGGTTCTATTACTGCATCGAGGGTTTCGTTGACACCAATGAGTATCGGTCTGAATTCGTGATTTATCAGTTCAGTTCGACCGCGGGTCGCAAGTTTGCCGTCTTTGGCCGCCTGAACCAGCAGTGACATTTCAGCCTTGAACTGGTCGATGATGCCATTGATACCTGAACCGATGCTCCAGGCCAGCAGTGATACCAGCAGCAGAATTGCCAGTGAAACGACGACCGCATAGTTCCAGCCTCTGGTGAATGAGGTATTGACATTTGCGAGCGAGTCGAGGAAATCATCATAATAGGTTGAGGCGCCGATTACCCAGTCCCAGGGTTCGTAATAGATAAGGGCTGCGAATTTATCTCTCGGAACTTTCTCACCTTTGTCTAGCCATGGATAGAAATAGATTACCGGCTTGCCATCTCGTATGTTGAGAGCCTTGTCGACCATTTCTTTGATCACAGGGCGCCCGTTGGCATCTCTGGTATCGCTGAGATCGGCATTGGCGCCGAGCGCGCGGTGAATGACCGTTTTGTGCTTCTGGTCGCCGGAGCCGCCGAGTACGAATACGCAACCGGTTTTGCCGACATTGACCGCTTCAATGGCCTTGCGAAGATCACTGACCATCTCGATGGGAATGCCGACATACAACATGCCAATAATGCTGCCGCCATCATCTTTGATGGCCTCATAAGCTGCCATATACCACTGGTCGACGACGAAGGCCCGACCAATATAGGTTTCGCCGCGCATTATTCTGGCAATGACTGGATTTGGTTGGCCATCAGGGTTTGTGGCTGGAATGTAGGTGCCAATGGCGCGATTGCCATCGGAACCGATGACGTTGGTGGCGATTCGCAGCATGTCGCCTGCAGTATTCATGCGCTGAAAAACAGTGCAGGTGCCGCCTACCATCTCTTTAACCTTGTCGACGACTCTGGTTTCGTTTTTCGCTGAAAAGTTCTTGCCCAGCCAGTTTTTGCCGGCCATGAACTTCGGAATATTTACCTGTGAGGAAACCTTGGAAAGCTGGTTCGTTGCATCCCAGCTGACCATTTCCATGCCAAGATTCGCTCCGCCTTCGTTCTGCAGGTGATTTCTCGCCACAGCAAGATCGCCGTTGAGTTTAATGCGCAACAGCTGGTCCTGGGTTTTAACCATGTTGAGAACGCCTTCGGCGACCAGGGAGCTTTGTATCTCGGCTTCACGCAGCAATGACTTTTCGACTTCGCCGCTTATGGATTTATTGGTGAAATTCAGCAATCCGAGTGAGCTGATGGTCATGACGATGACACCGATCATGCCAAGAAAGATGAGTTTCCGCTTCAACCTCACCTCGTTCCAGTATGTCTGAATGCTCATTTGCTGGCTGCCTCCTTCTTTGTTTCTAGAACTCAGAAACGATCTTAACCCAACAGATCATATTCATTGTACGCCATGCGGTGGTAAAAGACGATAAATCTTCCATTGTTTCTTCAATTGACGTCGTGATCAGAATTTTCAGGCGATGAATTCTGTGACAGCGAGGTATTGAGCTTCGCGATATTAGCGCGGCGCTGTGCTTCCTGTTCTTCGGTGAACTTTCTTGTCTTTTCAGCCTTGATGGCTCGCTGAACATCTGTTTTACCGTAGCCGAGATGCTGGGCGAGAATTTCAAGTTCACGTTCTTCTGAGGGAGTTAATACATCGTCGGCAAGAGCCATTCTGGTTGCAGAAAGCAGCAGGTTCCATGCTTCCTTGCTGCAGTCGGGTGCCGGAATATAAACTTCTCCCTGTTTAAGATTCCAGATTATGGAATTTAAGTCTTCCTGTTTCATTCCGTAAGTGGCGGCGATTTTTTCGAGCAGAGCAATTTCGGCGACTTCGGTTTTGCCATCGGCAAGCAGCAGTTGGGCCATGATTGTAACTACATCGCGGGCTGAACGCACTGAATCGTCTTCTTCGACGACCAGATCCTGGAGGCCGGTCGACTCGATATCGTATCGATCCTGTAAATGCCGGACGATCGTCTCCTGGTGGTCGCAGGCCGTGTTCGCCAGCGTGAGTATTCTCGTAATCTCTTCTTTCGATCCTTGAAGGCCCTTCAGGAGCTCGATCTGCTCGTCATACGCGCCTTCGGCAAACAGCCTCGGGAGAGCGCCCAGATGAAAGAGCAACGACAATCCCGCAAAAAGGGCGATGATGCCTCGACGCCACACAAACATTGGTTCCTCCGGTCTTCTCGTGATACTGATTCTCAGACTCGCTTTCCCGAACAATTCAATGGAAACTGCGATGATATATATGAATACGTCAATTTAAATTCCATGGGAAGAATAGTCAACTTCCATGAAATCGTCGAACGGAAAGCGGCCACGACGATCGATGAACTCCGCCGCGTCAACGCCGACGAACAAACGCACGCCATTCTCGAACAGCGCGACAAGGAAGAACGCATCCAACTCACCCGCCTTAAAGCCGCCGAATCCCGCGGCATCGATCAGCATACGCATGCTGGTTTCTTTTAATTAAATACTCTTGTTACTGATTTGTTTCCCATGCATATCGTAAGTTATAAGGCTTCTGTCTTTTGTAATGGTAACAGAAGTTGAAGTATAGCCATTCAAAGTGGCGCGAGAGGCTGCTATATTGGCAAGCTGTTTCCCATTCTCATCATATATTATAAGGCTATCGTTTTTTATAATTGCATTACCTATGGCCATAACAAACTAAAAACCTCTTACAGCGGTGGCCCGATTTGCTGGTCAAGTTTTTGTGATTTATAAGTGATTCTCATGCTGCCAGTTTGACCTCGGGCTTTCCAAAGTAAACCATGTCTGGTGTTTGGTAGTCAAGGGTTTGATGAAACCGGCTCTGGTTGTAGAAAATAAAATAAGACCGCAGGCTTTGCCTTGCTTCTTGCATTGTTTGGTATGCCTTTAAATAAACCTCCTCGTATTTGACGCTACGCCACAGGCGCTCGATGAAAACATTGTCAACCCATCGGCCCTTGCCGTCCATACTGATCTTAACGCCATGGGCCTTTAAAACGCTTGTAAATGAGTCTGATGTGAACTGACTGCCCTGATCGGTATTAAAGATTTCCGGCGGGCCGAATCTTTGAATTGCATCTTCCAGCGCCTCTATGCAAAACGATGCATCCATCGTATTTGACAACCGCCATGACATTACCTTTCGGCTGTAAAGGTCTATAATCGCGACCAGATAAGCAAACCCCTTAGCCATCGGCAGATACGTAATATCCGTTGCCCAGACCTGGTTTACTCTCTCAATCTGTAGATCTTTCAGCAGATACGGATAGATATGGTCGCCAGACTTGGGAATTGACGTCTTGGGCTTACGATAAATCGCTTCTAAGCCCATTTTTCGCATTAACCGTCTGACTTTGCCTCGGCCTATCAAGAAACCACGGTTGTTAAGCTCGACCTGGATCTTTCTGGCACCATAGAACGGTAGTGCCAGATGAATCTTGTCAATCGCAAGCATAAGATCGAGTTCTTGCTGACTAACGGCTTTGTTCTGGCTGTAGAACGATGAGCGAGAGAGGCCAAGAAGCTGGCACTGGCGCGAAATTGTCAGTTCATTATCTGGATTAATCATTTGCTTCCGCTCGGCCGCCCCATGCGACCGAGCGCACCCGATAAAAAATCGTTCTCCATAGTCAGCTCGCCGATCTTAGCGTGTAATTCAACGATATCTGGCCCATCGTTTTTGCGTTTTCCTTTTTCAAACAGCTCGTCTGCCCTTTCCAGAAGCTCTTTTTTCCACTGCATGATCTGATTCGCGTGAACCTCAAACTGCTGAGCAAGTTCCGAAAGAGTTTTTTCGCCCTTAAGAGCTTCTAATGCCACTTTTGCCTTGAAAGCGGGGCCGTGATTTCGTCTTGGTCGTTTTGTCATGATGATGCTCCTGTTTTTATAATTATACTGATTCATCACTTATAGGCTTGACCAATTTTCTCGGACCACCACTATCAGCTGGAATG
>Ga0209606_1003326_pt1 | contig 16302 bp, 16 predicted proteins | sample AD_UKC057_MetaG_FD_184412 | JGI IMG/M metagenome (GOLD analysis project Ga0209606, IMG submission 184412) | Active sludge microbial communities of municipal wastewater-treating anaerobic digesters from USA - AD_UKC057_MetaG (SPAdes) (version 2) | ecosystem: Engineered > Bioreactor > Anaerobic >...
GAGGAGAAGAACATAGAAAGAGCGCTTCGAAGCGTTCTACCGATAGCGGACGAGATCGTAATACTCGATACCGGATCCGTTGATCGGACAAAAGAGATCATTACCGGAATGAATGAACCAAAGATTAAGCTACACGATCACGAATGGAAAGAGGATTTCAGCGAGGCGCGGAACGCATCCATCGCGTTGTGTAATGGGGATTGGGTTTTCGTGTATGACGGGGACGAAGAACTCACACAAGAAGCACAAGATAAGTTGCGCGGTTTGCTCGAATCGCAACCGCCCGAAGTGAAAACGATTATGATGATTACGCGAAACATCATCACGGACACCCTAAGCGACACGCTCGCCTTACCGAGAATATTCAGACGCGGCACGATCTCGTACAAGTATGCGGTTCACAATCATCCGCAGTACGAGCAGCAGAGCATCACGACCGAGCTGGTATCGAACCACTACGGATATCAGTGGACCCCGGAGCTGCGCGAGAAGAAGCGGAAACGGTTGCTCTCGATGATGGAGAAGATGCTTAAAGACGACACGCTAAGCGAGATGGAGCAGTTCTACTACAAGGCGCAGTATTACAAAACCTTGCTCGTGTGCGAGCAAAAAGAGGAAGCCTACACCTACGGGAAAACATTATTATCGGAAGCAAGACCAGCGCGACACATTCCCGTGATGATGTACGACGTCTTTATCCTTCTCGGGTTGCAAGCGCTCGAATACAACGAACAAGACATCATCAGAGCGTGCATCTCGGCGGCGCGGTCAATGGCTCCTGATTGCCCGGACTCTTACATCGTTGAGGAGTTGATGTTTAACGCGCTCAAGCAGCCGCTTAACGCCTTAAAAGCCTTTGAGACGTACACGGCAAAGGTAGCGGCGTTCAACAAGAGCGGGTGTCTGTTCACGCTTCAATACGAGAAGTATCACGACGTTGCGCTGATCATCGGGGCAAAGGCCGCGATTGAGACCGGGATGATCGATATGGCGCTCGTGATTCTGCGGGATGTGAAGGCCACGACGATCACGACGTGGGCGGCGGATGAATTGATAAGAACACTCGCGCAAACGCAACACGCAAATGTCTTAAAACGCTTCGAACCGGCTATTCTTAAGCTCGCCGATCACGAACGGATCAATCTCTCGCCTTACTACTCTCGGTTGTACGGTGAAGCCAATCATGAGATGGCTACCAAACGCAAGAAGATCGCAATCATCGTCGCGCCGGGCCTCGCTTCATTCCTCCACGGCGTGCGACACGAACTCGCGCGGGATTATATCGTGCAGACGGCGGTGGTAAGTGACATCGAACACGCGAAGCAGTACATCGACTGGGCCGATCTCGTTTGGTACGAATTCGGAAACGAACTCGCGATCGCCGGGACAAACAAGTATCCGGCAAAGAAGACCATCATCCGCGTACACGCTTACGAGGCTTACAACGGATTCCTGAAGCAAATCAACTACAACAACGCCGATTGTGTGATGTTCGCAGCGGATCATATCTATGAGCTGGCGAAAGAGATCGTGCCTGCGGATAAAGTCGCTCTCGTGCCGATGGGCGTGGATACCAAACGATTCAGCTACGGTAACCACGGGACCGGATACAAGATCGCATTCGCCGGGCATATCAACGCGCTGAAGAACCCGATGATGATGGTGCAGATAATGAACCAGCTCGCGCGGTTGGATCCCGGATACGAGTTATTCTGGGCTGGCGAACTCCAAGACATCCGGCTCTGGCAATACCTCAAACACATCATCACACAGCTTGGGCTGGAACGTAACATCCACTTCGTAGGGCATCAAAAAGACATGAACGCCTTCCTCGAAGATAAGAACTATTTCCTCTCGACATCCTACACCGAAGGGACCGGCATGGCAATCCTCGAAGCGGAGAGCAAAGGAATTAAACCGATCATCCATCACTTCTGGGGAGCAACCGACGTGTATCCCGAGGAATACCTGTACAACACCGTAGACGAGGCCGTGCGGATGATCCTAAGCAACCAGTACGACAGCGAAGGATACCGTAAACACGCCGAGGAACATGGGGAAGAAGCGCAATTGAACGCGATCAAAGACATAATTGCAAACCTATTAACCGAATCACAGGAGGTGAAAACGGTGTGACAAAAGAAGTTCTGATCCTGCCTTTCCAAACCTTCTACGATTCTCGATACGGCAGGGTTGAACACTCGAAGAGAATCGCGGAACAACTCAAGAAGAATCTCGACCGGAAGATTGTGCCGTATCCGATACCAGTACTTCTGTCTCACGAGAGCAAAGGTGGCAAGTACGGGGAGATTAAGGCATTGCGGATAAAAGATGAGGGGCTCGCCGCGGATATCGAGTTCACTTCGGAAGGTGAGAAGCTAATCAAAAGCGGCCGGTATGACTTCTTGAGCCCTGCCTATCACGACAACTATATCAACAAGACGACCGGGCAAGAGGAAGGGCCAACACTTTTGGAGATATCGCTGACGCCTATCCCGGCACAACCCGGAATGCAACGTATCACGCTAACAGACGCGGATGGAGAACACAACTTGATAACCTGGAATGTAGAGATTGACATAGAGACGGCCTATGGAAACAACGACAAAGGAGCTAAGAGAATGGCAGAAAACGCGAACGATTTTGCTGTTGTCAAGCGCTACGAAGAAGAACTCGCAGCCTTGAAAACGCAAAACAAACAGTTTGAAGAGAAGCTGAAAGCTCAAGAGGAAACGCTTACCAAGCAATTCGACGAGCAGATAAAAGAGAAAGACGGCCAGATCAAGAAGCTCAGCGATGATCTGGAAACAATGCAAAAAGAGAAACACACGATGCACGTGCAGCAATGGAGCGACGGCTGGCTCGCGAAGAGCAAGGCCCCCGCGCTTGTGAAGATGCTGGCAGATAAACTGGTCGAGGATCCCGATCAAGAGAAGTTCTTCGAATCAATCCTCGAAACATCGACAACCGTCCCGACGAAACGCTACGTAGGATTATCCGATTCCGAAGAAGCGCCTAAAGGGGTAGACATTGACAAGCTGGCTAAAACGTTCGCCGGCGTGGAGGTGAAATGATGAGTTTGAAAACCGAAGGGTTTGAAAGCGGATACGAACTGATGGTATCCGTTGCAACAAACGCGACGCTGTCCGCGAAACAGGTGATGGGATGGGATAACCTCACGGGGTTGTACAAAGCCACTCCTACGGCGGTGACCGTTACGACCACGATGGCGACGAGCACAGCCACAGCCTTAACAGCAGCCACTTACGCGATCGAATATGGTTCTCCCGCGATACTATCCGTATCAGTTGGCACGTCTACCACCAAGATCACGACGAACTACTCGACGAAGGTCATCACGATATCGAGCCATACGAAAAACGCAGTTATCAAAGTTGGTTACAACATGTACACCTACGAACCGTGCGCGGTGCTCTCCGAAGATGTAGATAAAAACCAAACGATCGGATACGCGAAGACTCTGCTCAACGGTGTAGTGGCCGATTCTGATCTGTACGGCACGCTGAGCGCGGACACAAAAGCGAGACTGGCGAAGAACGGAATCATTGTACTTGAAAGAGAAGGGGTGACGGCGTAATGGCGACGTTCAACAGTGCTACCTGGACTACGTTATTGACTAAAGTATTGCAACAGATGAGGGATGAGCCGTTCTTTCTCACGCAAATGCTTGGATCCAGTAAAATATTCAGCCCGACGACCACGATCAAATGGCGAATGATCACCACTTCCGGCAAGATGAGCTCGATCGGATTACGTGACGATCCGGCGCGCAATATTGATTACAAGAACACCGCCGAAGATATCACCGTGACGCCGCCCCAAATCTTCGAACGCGACAGCATCGAATCGACGGAAGCTTTGACTTCTTCGTTTAATCTGAATGAACTTGCAAACCTGAATGACGCTTCGGATATCACGCGTTCCTTCGCGTATTCCTACGGCGTTAAACTCCAGGGGCTTCGCGATCGGCTTAAACGCCGTATCGAGTATATGTTCGGACAACTCCTCCTGACTGGGAAAATCAGCTTCACAACGACTGAAAGAACATTTGAGCAGGATTACAGAATCAGCACAACCGGGAAACTTGCGGTGAGCAGTTCAACGGACCCGCTCGAACTTATCGGCGCGGAATGCGAGACGTTCGCGCAAACACTCGGGATGTGGCCGAACGTTATCCTGATGACCCCGTGTCTTGCGCGCGGGATTATGAACCACTCAAAAACAGAAAAGTATATCAGCAAAAACAATTACAACTTTGGGTTGCTTAAGCCTCGGTTTAATTCGCCAAGCGTTCGGTTCATCGGCGAGTTCCAAGAGTTTGGGATCCCTGAAATATACGTGTATTCCGGAACCTACGCGAACGATTCGAACGTTGCGACCAACTACATCCCCGAATCCTCAAGCACAAGCGGAAAGATGATTCTGCTCAATACAAGCCAATTTGCTCTTGGCTACGGCGCGGTTGTCGACTTTGAACTCAAACCCGATGGATCCCCAATTATGACCGATGTCATCGTCAAAGAAAAGATTCCCGAAGCATCCGAAGGGCACACGAAGACTATATCGCTACTCTCCTATCCTCTCCCGATTTTGTATAACGCTAACGCGTGCAAAGTATTTACAAGCACGATATCCTAATAGGCCACGCCGGTATAACGCCGGCTGGTCCTTTTTAGAGGTGACCGGATATGACAGTGGCGCAACTAAAGGCTAAGTTCCCTGAAGACCTTATTAACAGCTTGACGGAATCGGACGATTCGATTCTTACCGTGCTGCTCGCGGAAGCGGAGACGTTTATCAACTCGATTATTGCAATCACAGACACAACCCTCAAAGAGATACACGAAACGTCTTACGTGATTTACCGGTTATATGAGCGGCACGGATTCCAGGAGCAGGCTCAGGCATATTACGATCGATTGATGAGCGCGCTCAAGAAGACAACCGGAACAGATGCGGCGGCCCCTTCTTCGCAACACTATATCACGGCGGGCACTCAGGTATTCACAACAACCGTAATGGATAAGTGGTGATGTTATGGCCATCACGTTTACCTATACCGACAAAGGCATTGATACGCTTACCAAACGGTTGAACAAGGAGCTTTCCGATCTCTCTAAACCGCTCAAAGACGTAGCCGTGTACATGAAAGAGGAAGTGATGGAGAACCTCGAGCAAGAAGGGCGGCCGAAGGGATGGCCAGCGCTCGCGGACAGCACAATCGAGAAAAAGAAGAAGGTCAAGGGCGTAAGCGGTCAAATCCTCGAGTTCCACGGTAAGCTCAAGCAATCGATCAACCTGCGTTCAGACAAGAGTGAAGCGTCGGTATTCTCTGGCGTGTTCTACGGCGTGTATCACCAAACAGGCACGCGAAAGATGCCGCAGCGAGCCTTTATGCCGTACTCTGACAGCGATGGAATTCCGCCGTTCGATACCAAGGGAATCGAGAACATCAAAGATATTCTTCTTGAGCATCTGACAAGGGCGTGTGATTGATATGTACAAAGAGCTACTTGACGAGATAAAGAACGCGTTGGATACGGAGTTCCAGGCAGAGACGGTCAAGATCGGCGCGCTGAACTGGGCGAAGAACGCGATCTATCCGTTGATAGAGATTTTGCCCGGAAGAGCCGATCGCGCGGTGTATGTGAGCAGTGCAGGCGTCGCAAAAGAAAAGCTCGACTTCACAATCATCTACGCGAACCGCGGCACCTTCGCACAGGCGGAAGAGCTTGAGAAGAGCAACGCGGAAGCAGCAGAAAAAATTGTGGCAATATTCAAAAACAAGAACAGCAACATCGAAAACCGGCGGGTATTTTATCAAGTGCCCGGATACGCGCTCGAACGAATACTGGTTGAATCATCGAACCATTACGTCGTGGGTGCGGCAGTCGAAATACAAATCGAAACGGTGAGGTGATAAAGTGGCAGCGTTACAAGGTTCTCAAATGAAGGTGGTAGGTAGACTTGAGTCGTCCGGGACTAACGTTCATCTCGGGTTACTTCAAAGCATATCGCCTTCGATAACGAACGAGTCCGCCGAAGAAAAAGGGATCGGCGGTTATACCAGGACCAGAATGACCAAATACGATCAAGCGATCAGCCTTGGCGGATTGGTTACGAGTAAAGATGTGCTGGCGTTTGGGACGAATACCAGCAAAGGCGTGCCTCCCGCGGTCGAGTTGCGAATACACGACGCAACACTCGGGAGTTGTTACTTCGGAAACATGACGATCAGCGGAGGGGAAGATGCGCCGCTCGAATACTCGCTCGACGGAATGTTCTTAAGCATTACGACGGGCGCGACGGCACCGACAGCAATCACTCCGGAGACGTACTTCGTTTTCTCGGACGCCACGATCACGTGGGCGAGCGAAACGGATACCATTCGTAGCTTCTCGCTCAGCAAGAACCAAGACGTTACCGGCATTTACGGGACGTCGTTGTCTCCGACTGACGTGGAGATCGGAACGGCTACCTATGAGGGCGAATTTGCCATCGCATCTTCTACCGTAAGCAAAATTGCGTCGGGCGCGTGGGATCCAGCCAAAGCAGCGATCGCATTCGAAATTAAATTTGTAGACGCATCGAGCGCTTCCCACACGATCACATTCTCCGGTACCGGCGCGAAGATTACCGGCGCCTCCGGAAGCGTTGATCCCGATTCCGAGTTTGAAGTGACACAGACCTTCTCATTTGAAACATTCACCATCGCTTAGAGCGCGGGGTAAAACCCGCGTTCTACTTTATTTTTGAAGGGAGAGAAAATAATGAATCTATTCATTGGACCGCAAGACACGTATACCGTGAAGGTAGCAAATACAGATATTACTCTAAAGCCGCTATATGCGGACGATTACTTTACAAGCGTATCGTTATTCCGAACGCTCGCGCAAGTTTTCACAACCGGGCAAAAGATCGAAAAGCAGGATATCGACAGAACGTATGATCTACTCACAAAACAAATTGTTAAGATCGAGGGTGTGAGCGAAGTAACAAGAGAAGTCGTTAAAACAATGAATCCATCGGCGATGATCGAAATCGTGATGGAGATTGCGAAACACACGCAGTTAGAAGGCAAGGATAAATCCTTTCGTCAAAACGCAGGTGATTAAAGACAACATACCAATCGAGTACATCATCTTTCGAAGAATCGGATCCCTGCCGTGGGGTTGGAAAACACCTATGCGGACGGTGTTCGCGCTCTGCGAGTACGAGAGGCAAATAAACGAGTTGAAAGCGGTAAGAAAACGCTGACAAGCATTGAAGGGAGAGAAAAGAGATGACGGAAGAAATAACGGAAGAAATAACGCTATACGTATCCAAAAACACAAAGAAGGAAATTATGATATTCGGCAAAAAAATAGTGGTTCGGCCGATCACCAGCATCGATTACGCGGAGAACCTCGGGAACATCAAAGCGTTCGGCGAGGGATTGCAAAACGCGGACAACATTAAGCCGGAAATAATGAAGGCTATCGTGTACCTGTTTTCGAAGATGATTGTGTCGGTCGAAGGGTACGACGGCGCCATCAACGAAGAGTTTGTCAAGAGCTTCACACCGGAATTTATGATCGCGCTGATCCCGGTACTGGTTAGCCTTGTATCCATCAACGACAAGGAGCGATCCTTTCGTGCGAGCGATGAAAAAGCTCGGCAAAATCCCTGATGAATACTGGCTAATCAAACGGATGGGCGGTTATCCGAACGGCTGGGATGAACCGATCAAGAACGTGTTGGTGTTATCTGAATTTGAGAAGGCGGAATAAGGAGGTGAGCGGCAATCGCAAACAATCCTGAGATAGAAATCAAGATAAAGGCAACGAACGAAGCGGCGAAGCCCTTAGCTGACCTTGAGAGAGCGGTAAAGGACACAAGCGATAAAGCTAAAGAGGCGGCAAAGAATACAAAAGAACTCGCGGCGCAACAAAAAGCGGCGGAAAAAGCGGCCCAAGAACATAAAAAAGAACTGAACGAGATGGGCACGGCGCTCCAAACCGTAGGCGCGGCGATGGCGGGAATCGGCGGCGCGATAACGGCCGGGCTCGCCTCCGCCGCCAATTCATTCGCGGACTTTGACGCGAAACTCAAAGACATTCAAACGAGTACCGGCGCGACAAGCGAAGAAGTCGAGATGATGTCAAAGAAGATCACGCAACTCGGCGACGGCGCTACGTCGATCGAACAGATCACGCAGGGATTCAGCGCCTTGGCGGCAAATGGCGCATCACTCCAAGAGATGAACGTGATCATGGAGAGCGCCACACAATTGATGAGCGGGTTCGGCGCATCTGCTGAGACGGCATCCGGCATCTTGCAAACAGCTGTCCGAGCGTACGGTGTTAGCCTTGAACAGTTAGAAACAACAACCGATCAACTCGCGGAAGCCTCCAAAAGCATCGACATGAGCGTACTCGCGGATCAACTCCAGAAGGTCGGACCGGCAGCCAGCGCGGCGGGCGTATCCATCAGCGAAACGGTTGCCGGGTTGCTCTCGCTCAAAGAGAAGGGCGCGAATACGGAACAGGCCGTTCAGGGTTTGCGGAAACTATTCACCGAATTAAGCGCGCCTTCCGAGGCGTTGAAGACAACTCTTGAAGGGCTTGGCGTCTCGCTGGAAGATCTATCGAATCCGGCATTGACTCTAACAGACAAGATAAAGCTGCTCAGGGATTCCGGTCTCGATGCGGAGAAAGCGTTAAAAGCATTCGGAGCTGAAGCGGGCGCGTCGGTGGCGTTACTCCTTGAAGACGGTGGTGACGCGATAGACGGCTATATTGAGAAGCTCGAGAACTCTGGCGGCGCGGCCAAAGACGCGGCGAACCGGATGGAAGGATCGCTCAAAGGCGCGATAACCAGCCTCAAGAACTCGTTTACCTCGCTCAAGAACTCGATCGGCGCGTCTGTTGCGCCTTTATTCACCGGCATCGCCAACGCAGTGAAGGGACTTGTGCAGTGGTTCGATAAGCTGCCGGCCCCGATCAAAGGCGTCGTGACGCAATTTGGCGCGATAGCCGGAATGGGCGCGACGCTTGTGGGCGCGTTATCCGCGATCGCCGGGACGATCATCAAATCAATTGATAACTTCAAGAAGTTCGGCGACATAATGAAGAACCTCTACACGACAGACCTGCCAAGGCTTGCAACGGGGATAAAGGAAGTCGGAACCAAGATACTTGAACTCGGGTCAGTCGCGGGGAAAAACATATTCAGCGCGCTAAAGGCCGGCGCGGCTGCGGTAACGACGGAGATCAAGAAAACGGCGCAGGAGTTCTCCGGATTCCAAGGCGCGCTCAAAGCCGGGATAGCAGTCGGCGCGTTTGCGGCGATGGCTGCCGCCCTCGGGCCGGTTATTGAGGCGGTTAAGAAAGCGCGTGTCGAAGTCGAGGCGCTCAAAGAAGGCATTGCGGATATCAGCGGAGTTAACATCGAGATGTCCGACCTCGAGAAGTTCACGGCGAACATCGCATCGCTCGGCGGCCTTATACCGGGCGTCAAGGAATCGCTCGAGACAATGTTCATCGCAAACAAAGTAACGGACTACAACAACGCCGTATCTACCAATCTTGACCTGATGGAACAACTCGCGCGCGCGTGGGCGGATTATAACAAAGGCAAACTGACGCTCGAGGAGTTCGCCGCCGTACACGCTGACCTCAACAAGAAGATCGAAGATGTCGTAAAAAGCGCGGGTGGAATCAAGCCGGCATTTGGATCCGCTGCCGACGGCGTGACGGAATTACGCGACAGCATCGACAAGCAAATGAGCGACGCGGCAAACATCGCGGAAGGCAAGGCAAAAGACGCGGCTAGTTCTATTGAGAACGCGTTCAAAAACATCGATGTTCGCCCTGACTTACTTCCGGAAAGCGTTGTCAACTCATTCAAAAGTCGGCTTGGCGAACTCAACTTCAAGACGATCGAAGAATCGGCGAGAAACGCATCAGAAAAGATCAACACGTTCTTTGACGTGCTTGGGAAAGAGGTCGCGGCCAAACTCGGCGTAATAGACGGCTACGAGTTCTCGACGATACCAGGGAAAGCAGCGCAAGCGGCCAAAGACGTACTCAGCGCGTTCGTGGATGTGGGCGTGGACGCCAAATCGGCGCTCGATATCATCAACACAATCGACTTCAAAGGGTTGGCCGTATCGGTGGATGACGCGAAGAAGCGAATCACGGACTCGCTGCTGGCAGTCGGATACTCGGCTACGGAAGCGGAGAAGTTCGTCAACGCGATCGATTTTGACACACTTAAAAAGAACGCAGCGGGCGCAAAAGACGACATTGCGGACGCCTTCACGAGCGCGAAGAATAAAGCGTTGCAAGAGCTTGAAGAGATCGATAACAAGAAGTTTGATATGCTTCGGTCCAATCTTTCAAAAGCGGTCACCGGCGCGATAGAAGAAGCGAACCTCAACATTAAAGACATGAGCGATAAATTGGACAAACTAAACGGCAAGAAGATCGCCGTGACATTCGACTTCGCGGAAGCGGGCGCGTGAGTATGAGTTTAGAAAATATGAAAGCGAAAATAGAAGGGATCGGCGCCGCAATCGACGCGATAAACGCAAAAAAGATTGTGATCCCGTTTGAAAGCGAGGCGGCCGCGAGAATTGACGAGATTAAAGAAAAGCTTGATTCTTTAACGAAGTCTAACGCTGCACTTACTGTGAATACGGCGGAATTAGAAGTGGCAAAAACAAAAGCGGAAGAGTTGCTACAAAAACTGAACGAACTAATACAAATAGGCAAGATATCCATCGATATTGAAGCTCCAAATTTGTGAAGGAGGTGACGGAGCGTGACAAGCGTGCTGGATAGAATAAAAGAACTATTAGAAAAGTTGTATGAGCTTAAAAACATTGGCCCGATCAAAATAAAGATAGAAGCGGAGGGCATATAAGATGGCGGCCAAAGGCGCTATCGAAAAACTTAATCACTTATTGGGTCTTGTTGCCGAAATAAACGGTAAAAAGCTACGCGTAGACGTAGACTCGAACAGCATTAACCAAATGAAATCGGCGCTGACCGGCGTGTCCAACACATTGGATAGCAAAATTGCTAACACTAATGCAGCCGCGCAGCAGCTTGTAGAAGACATTAAGACCGCCGTGTCTGAAGCGTTGGCGGAAATCAACGTTGGTGCCGGGAACATTCAAAGTGCGGTTCAAAACATAGACTTCTCGGCTCTTAAAACATCCGCAGAAGACGTTGCCGTGAACCTTTACGACACATTCAGAGATGCCGGGTATTCGGCTGCTGAAGCGGTAGAAGAACTCAACAACATAGGGTTCGGCGGCTTGATGGAAAACGCCGAGATAGCGGCCGAGGTGGTAGAAGAAACCATCGCGGCTTTGGGCGATAAAGTGGTATCAGACTTTGGAATAGCCATGAATGCGCTTGATTTTGCGACGGTAGATGACAAAGTAAAATCGCTCGCGAACAGCATCATGTCGACGCTATCTGACCTTGGCGTAAGCGTGCCGGACGCGCTGGATAAGATAACGCAAATTGACTTCTCGCCTTTGGCTACATCGGCTGATGCGGCGGCGACGGAGATATACAACACATTGACAAACGCGGGATATTCCGCAAAAGAGGCATTGATTGAGATCAATAAACTTGGGTTCAATGACCTGATGAATAATGCAACGATCGCCGCGGGCGTGGTGGAAGAAACCATTGGCGCTCTCGGTGAAAAAGTCGCTGCAGACTTTGGCGTGGCCGTTGGGGCAATGGACTTTTCAACAGTAGACAACAAGGTTCAAGCTTTGGCACAAAGCGTGATGGCCGTGTTCTCGGATATGGGTGACAGCGTCCCGGAAGCGCTTAACAAAATCAATCAGATAGACTTCTCTCCAATCTCATCTTCGGCCGAAAACAACTCTCAAAGAATTTACAACGCATTCCGGGAAGCCGGATACAGTTCAGCGGAAGCTCTGCAACAGATGAAAAACCTCAACTTTGACACAACAACTCAAGAAGCGGAGGCGGCCGCGCAAGAAGTGAAAGCGTCGTTCGCACAAGCAGGTCAAGAGGCCGCGGCTGCGTTAGGCGTGGTGAATGATTTAGAGTTTTCCAACATCGACAACAAAGTAGAAACGGCGGCGGCAAATATATATCAAACCCTGTCTAACGCGGGCGTTGACTCTAAAACAGCGCTCGAAGCAATCAACAAAGTAGACTGGACGGGCTTGAAACCGACAGCCAACGAAACAAAATCCGATCTGATCGCTATATTCCAATCAGCGGGGATGAGCGCGGAAGAAGCGCTCAATCAAGCAAACAACGTGGAGTTTGAGGTTCTCAAAAGCAAAGCGGAAACTGCGCGCGAATCAGTCGCGGCTTCGTTTCAATCACTTGGAAAGGTTATCAACACCGAGATTGGGCAAGTGAACGAGAAGACCTTCGGACAGTTTGAAACGAACGCTAAAAGCACTTTCTCGGCGGTCAGCTCATCAGCTAAAGAACAGATCGACGCAATTGACGCGAAACTTAACGCTCTGGACGGCCGCGTTGTGAATGTGACTGTCCTCGTTACGGAGAAGAAGGGGTGATGAGATGGCCGAAAGCGTATTAGATTCTTTGACTAAAAAGATCGATCAGTTAGAGACAACAAAAGCCGTTACAGTCAACGCGGACGTTTCAGATGCCCAGTCAAAGATAGAACGGCTTGCGTCGACATTAGAATCAGTCGCAAAAAAGGCAGAAGACCTCGCAAAAAACACGTTAGATGTTGGAAACAGTATCAAAACGTGGAAAAGCGCCGAAGACCTCGTGACAATATTCAATGACATAGTAAACGCCGGATTATCGGCAGGACAAGCGATGACGATGCTGGTTGATGCGGGGTTCGATGATCTGAGAAGCAACGCGGATTTGATGGCTTCGTACTACAAGAAAATATTCGGTGAAATGGGAGACAATATTGCTAAGTCGTTGGGTGTGGCTTCTAACGCGCTTGACATTGCGACTTTAGACGATGATATAGAATCGCTGTCAAACAAGATCATGAGCGTACTTGCGGATATGGGGATTGGCTTAAAAGAGGCCGAAGATAAGGTTAAAAAGATGAACTTCTCCCCTCTCGAAAAATCGGCAGACGAGGCGGCAGCCGAGATATACAAACTCGCCGAGCGCATCGATGCGTTGATAAGCAAAGAGGCCGAAGATAAGGTTAAAAAGATGAACTTCTCCCCTCTCGAAAAATCGGCAGACGAGGCGGCAGCCGAGATATACAAACTCGCCGAGCGCATCGATGCGTTGACAAGCAAAGAGGCCGAAGATAAGGTTAAAAAGATGAACTTCTCCCCTCTCGAAAAATCGGCAGACGAGGCGGCAGCCGAGATATACAAACTCGCCGAGCGCATCGATGCGTTGACAAGCGCGGGGTACACGTCCGAAGAGGCACTAAAAGAACTAAACAACCTCGGGTTCGAGAACGTCACCAGATCGCTTGAGAAGCTCGGCGTGGCATTGGGCAACGTTGGCGCGGAAGCAAACACTGAGGGAATCGATAAGCTTAAGGATTCGCTATCGGATTTCCCAGACGCAAGCGGCATTTTTGACGGCATCGATTTCGACGCAGTAAACGCGCAATTTACAAACATATCCACACACACAGGCAAGTTAAAAGAAAAACTTGAAGCTCTTACCTCTGTAGTTGTCGGGATCAATGTCGCTCTAGAAGATGTAAATGATAACTTAGGCGACTTCCAACAAAAAGCACAAGACGCCTCCGGCGATATGGCTGATTTAGTTGAGAAGCTCAAGGAGATGTCCGAACACACAGGCAAGTTAAAAGAAAACCTTGAAGCTCTTACCTCAAAAACCTGGACGATCAACGTTGTATACAACGAAACCAAACAATAAAGGCGGTGAACGCCGTGATACTTGAAGAGCTTATAGCGATTAGAAAAGAACTCGAGAACATACAGAACATAGACATCAACATTGACAAGCAGATCGATAAAATTGTCGACGAAAAACTTGACTCGTTACGGCGCGAGTTGGATCAGCAGGTGAACGGTGTTATTACCCCACGTGTGAACGATATATACGCCAGAATGTCGATAAACGAGCACAAGACTACGCAAACCGAACGCGAGATCAAAGAATTGCCGAAACGCTTCTTGAGGAGACAATAAGATGGCGGCCTACGTATCGAGAATCATCACAAGCATTGCCGATCTCAAGATCGAATCATTCAGCGCAACACACAACCGCGGATATACCCCGAACACGGCAGAGCTAACGATCGTCACAAAGGAGACCGGACCGTGTCCGTTCGCGCTTGGAACAGAGTACATATTCTACGCGAAATCAGAATCGGAGCCGGGTGTAGGTTCGCAATCAGAAGCCTTCCGCGGTTATCCTTATCAAACAAGATGGGAAGAAACAGCGGACAGCACACATAAACGATGGTACGTGAGTTTCATCGATGCGCTCGGCGAGATTGAATCCTACGACGTCGACATCAAACCGACAGGCGAAGGCACGGACGCGTTGCAAGACTTCTACAAAACCACGCTCCCAGCAGCTTACTACGGCGCGACAATCGAGAGCTTCTCGTTCCAAGGGAATGGGTTGCAAGGGTTGAGAGAGTATGACGCGTATCGTGGTTACTGCCCGTATGGAGGCGATGGTGACGAGGTCGGATCGGCGTTTGACCGGACGAGCGGATATATTCGCATCGTGTCTGGCGGCGATAGTCTCCCGGGTTCTTATGCCGTAAAGGTACGCGCGCCGTTTACCGATCCAAGCGGGGTGGCAGAAGAAATATCTGTGACGTATAACACGGCGTCTCAGCAATGGTGGACGCCGTTCGCCGCGAAGAACGATGACGAGGATAAAGGGTTCATACTTTTTATGACCTACGTCAAACACGCTCAGGTTTATGTGGAAGAGGGAAGCATCGATCAGTTATATTTTGACGACACGAATACCGCATTCAACGTCTTTACGCAATCGTTCTACGAGGAAAAGATATTCACGAACAAGCTCTCTGATCTTGGTCTGTCGTTTGCGGAAGGGACATGCAAACCGTTTTTCATTATCCCGGATGACGATGACATATTTTTAATACTCGCCATACCGAGGATGGCGAGTACATTAGAATGGATAACGGAGTTTGGGGAATATGTTGAAGACACTGACCCGGACGCAATCAACATTCAGCCGATCGAAGCTTTGGCTAACTACGAAATGCAAATGTTCAAACACAGGCTCCCCAACTACATCACTCTCCACATCCTCTCACAATCCGCAGAACAGATACACGAAGTGATCATCGGTGACGAAGCCGAAGCGGACGTGATCGATATGCCGCAGATACTTGATCTTGACGCGTTGAACGCGGTTGCAAACCACGAATACAACGAGCGCCTCTACAACACCGAAACGACTTGCACATATGAACACGGAATGTTAGGCTCGATCCCGCTCGCTGTGCATTTTCCGACATCGGAATCCGCGCACACATATCAGGGCGCGAATTGCGTTCTTGAGCGGACGGAAATAAACTACGACCTCTCATCCGGGGTGGTCGTGACGCTCACGTTCAAGGAGAAAGCGAACACCTCCGGGACGATGAAGGTATTCCCCGGAAACATCTTGTACCGCAAGATCGCCGAATCCTACGCGAACGCCCCAAGCATTATAACCAACATCGAGTATTGTTGGATCGATCGCGTGACCGGCAAGACAAAGATACGATGGAAGGACGACACGACATCGGAATACTCGCAGAACGAGATCGAGATCGGGGAGAACGGCGTGTTGCTTTGGAAGGCGCCGCTAACTAAAAAGGAGAAGTTCAACTACTTATGAGCATAAGCGCGAAGATGTTTGGGTTTCTTCCCGTGATGAACGGGCGGATCACGTTCGAAGAGTTGAAAGGGATTGTGTGTGCTGCTAACTACGGTAGCGATTATAACATCGTATCCGTAGAACTAAACGAAGAAACGCAGACTGCGGCGTTGGCGAAAGTTTTTGATACAAATATTATAGCCGGTTCTGGGCTTAACATTTATGATTATCTACCGTTTATCTATGATAGAAAAATTCAACGTTGCTATTCAATAGTGCAAGATGCTGATCAAAAATGGTACATCATCAATTCTTCTGTTGACGATGAAGGTGTAGCAATACACACGCCGATCGGATTAACAGAGTTTGATGATGTTGGTGGCGCTTTTGTGTATGCCACTAATCTCGCAACCGAGACAGCATCTACACGCGCGTTTTACTATTCAACAAACAGAAAATATATGTATATTTT
>Ga0209606_1003334_pt1 | contig 16260 bp, 13 predicted proteins | sample AD_UKC057_MetaG_FD_184412 | JGI IMG/M metagenome (GOLD analysis project Ga0209606, IMG submission 184412) | Active sludge microbial communities of municipal wastewater-treating anaerobic digesters from USA - AD_UKC057_MetaG (SPAdes) (version 2) | ecosystem: Engineered > Bioreactor > Anaerobic >...
ATTTTTTGCGCACCGGCACGGCGTCGAAGATCCGGCTCACATGAATCGTTGTCCCGGCGGGACAGCCTGCTTCCCGGAGCTCCTCAACCCGGCTGTTTTCCACGATGATCGTGGTCCCTGCCAGGGAGGCCGGCGGCCGGGTGGTCAGTTCCACCCGGGCCACGGCGGCGATGCTGGGCAGGGCCTCGCCCCGGAAGCCGAAGGTCCGAAGTCGGTAGAGATCTTCGAAAACGGTCAATTTGCTCGTGGCGTGACGCTGGAAGGCCAGAGGTACATCCGCTGGTTCCATGCCCGCCCCGTTGTCGGTAATGCGCAGGGCGGCGCAGCCCCCTTTGATCAGTTCGATCCGCAGGACGGTCGCCCCGGCATCCAGGGAATTTTCCAGGAGTTCCTTGAGGATCGAGGCGGGACGTTCGATCACCTCGCCGGCGGCGATGCGATGGGCCAGCTCGGTCGGCAGGATACTGATTTTATGAACATTATTCAGCTTTACTGAATTTTGAACATCATTACGTTTCGGGTCGGGATTCATGTATTCAAAGGCCGTTGACCGCTGCCTTGAGCGGATTTAAAAGCCCCATCCCCTCCCCGGCGGGGGAGGATGGGGCCGGTATCGATTCGTGGTTCCGGTGGGAAGGGACGATCAATCCAGGACGATCATCACCCGGCACTTCTGCAGGTAGTTCATGGCCTCGGCGGAGGCCCGCACCTTGGCGGCGTCGGCGTTGCTGATGATGATGTCGCACTTTCCCGGACCGTCGGCCCGGATGCCCTTGACGCTCAGGGGGTTGCTGGTGACCCGGGGATTGCTCTGGGCCGCCGTCAGATCCCGGGCGTAACCCGTCATGCCCTGCTGGATGGCGTACTGGCGGTCCACCTGCATGGAGCCGTAAACCTCCTTGCCGTTTTCATCGACGATCTTGGGGGACATGGCCGGCCGGGCGGCCAGGCCCCGGGCGTCGATCACCAGGCCGGTGACGGAATCCGTGGTCGGCGCCGCCGGGGCGGGCGCAGGAGCGGCCGACGGCTCCGGCTCCGGTCCTTTGGGCAGCACCGTCTGGGAGAGGCGGCCGCTGAGATTCATCCGCACCGTCACCTCTATCGTACCGTCCGACATGTAGTCCTGATTCACCACAGTGAAATTTCTGACCACCCCTTCCACGGAGGTCCGAATCTCGTCGTTTTCCGTCATGAAGTCTCTCACCACGGTATTGGAATCGACGCGCACACCCTTGATTACCTCCAGGATATTACGGTAAGCGTCCAGCTTGGCGGCCCGCAAGGCCATGGGGCGGGCGTTGGGCTTCCCCAGATAGCGTTCCGGGGGGGCGCCGATGCCGATGGCCTCCACATATCCGTCCTCGTAGTTGATGATGCCCTTGTCGCCGGCCTGTTCGGCGACCTTCGTTTCGATGATTTTCGTCCATTCCGTCATGCTGACCTTGCCATCGCCGCCGGTCTGACAGAACGCCGTGGCCCCCGCGAACAAAAATACGGTCGCAACGATGATCCCTACGGTAACGCGCCGGTTGCTGTGCATATCGTCCTCCTTCCGTTTTACCGGCCAACTCGCTTTGATTTCCGGCCGGATGCTGATTCTATCGTTTTTTTGCCTCTAAATCGGGCGCCATGTTAACAAATGCCCCCGGGGGATGCAACGGTTTATTTTATCCGTGGGGGCCGCTTCCATCCCTCTTTGTGACGGAAAAAGGGCCTTTTTTCTCTATTTCCCGGCAAAGGCCCCGGCCTCCGGGGCCGGGAGCCAGGGCTCGATGTTGATATTGCTGGCCGTGTCCCCCATGATCATGCGCGGATCGGGAGGATCCTTGCCCCACCAGTTGTTCCGGGCGTCGATATAGATCGTCGAGCGGGCCTGGGCGGCGAAATCATTGTTGAAGATGTTGTTGTGGTGGAACCGGGGACGGGCGTTGCCTACGACGGTGATCGCCCCTTCCCCCCGGTTTTCCGTCAGGGTGCAGAGGGAGACGGCGGGCGCGGCGTCGTTGCGGCAATAGATGCCGCTCTGGGCGCTCCTGGCGATGAGGCAGGAGGTTATCTCCGGCGCTCCGTAAGCGATATCCAGGGCAATATCGGCATATTGTACGATCGCGTAATGCAGGGCGGAGTTGACGGCCGTCTTTTTCCGCCAACTGATGGCGCCGGCATAGAAACCCGGCGCCGGGGTGGCGGCGGTGGCGGTAAAGACGATGGGATGTTCCGGCGTCCCCTTGGCCATGATGCCGCCGTCTTCCACCGCTAAGGCCGTTTTCTGGTCGAAACGGAGCGTCACCCCCGGTTGGACAAACAGGGTGGCCCCGCCGTCAACGACCAGATTCTTCGCCACGCGGTAGGGACTGTTGCTCAGGGTCAGATAGGCGTCCGCCGTGAGGGTCCCGCCCAAAGTCGGGCCGAGAATGGGCAGGACGGTCCGTTTTCCCTCCGGATAGGGGGCGTCGAGGAAGGAGCCGATATCGATTCTTCCCCGGAGGGAGGCGAGGATTTCCGGACCTTTTGCCGTGCCCCACCAGTTGTCGAAGGCAGAGACGGGGGCCCCGGTCATGGCCCCCGCGATGTGACAGGGGTGGTTGTCGGTGAAATTGTTTTCCGTAATTACGGCGTGGCCGTTCCGGATTTCGATGCCGCCGGCGCCGTTGCGGGCGATGGCGTTCCGGGAAATGGTCGGAGCGGCCCCTTCCACGAAAATCCCCTGCTTCAGATTGTCCTGAATCCGGTTTTCCGTCAGCAGCGGCTGGGAGCCTTCCGTGACGATGATCGCGGCGGCGGCGCTTTTTCTGATCGCGCTGCCCGCCACCCGAGGCTTGGCGAAACTCCCGGATATCCGGACCGCCGTGCCGTTTTCCGTCAGTTCACAGGCTTCGATCTTTGGCGACGAGGATTGAAGATTCAGGCCCACCGCGGCGTTCCGAATCCGGTTGTGCCGAAGGATAATCTCCCGGTCCTGGACGTTGCGGAGGGTGATCCCTTCCCAGGCCTTGCCCGGCGTCGCGACATCCCAGGAAATCATCCGCTCCCCATCCCCGGCGGCGATCAGCCCCCCCGCTACGGTCAGACCCGGTCCCGCCGAACGGATCTCCGTGCCCGCCTCGATAGTCAGGGTGGTTTTGTCTTTTACCAGTAACGGTCTTTCGATGATGTAGGGACTGGCGCCGGCATGCCAGACGGTGTCCTTTTCCAACTCCCCGCCTACGGCGGTGGGGCCCGGGGCGACGGGGACGCCGGCGCCCGCCGTCCGGTCGCTCTCGTTGCCGGCGAGATCCACGGCGGTTACCGAGTAATAGTAGGTCCGGCCGTTGACGAGCTTTTCGTCCCGGTATTCCGTCAGTTCCGTGCGGGCGACCTCCTGGTGGCCGCTGAGCGGCGTCAGGCTCCGGTAAACCCGGTACCCCGCCAGCTCTGGATCGGCGGATTTCTCCCAGGAGACGTTGACGGCGGCGTCGCGGCCGACGATCCGCATGGCCTGGGGAGGCGCGGGCGGGGTGGTCTTCAGGGTCACCGTACCCACGGCATCCACCCAGTGGGCCGCGTTGCCGGCGTCATCGGTAAGGGAGCCCGTGATGACCGCCTTCCGTACCTCGTCACCTGGAACCACCTTGTAAACCCCCAGATAGACACCCGGTTCTTCCCGCTGTTCCTGCATCTCGATATGCCGCCGGTAGGTCCCGATCGCGAAGGAGGCCTGCATCTTCGGCGTCCCCTGAATGACGACCCGGATCTCGTCCCCGGCCTTCTTCGGAAGATTCTTGGTGTCCTGGACCAGGAGGGTGATGACGGGCGGCCGCTTGGCCTCGGCGATGGTGGGGGCGGGGATCGTCTTGACCATGTCCCGGAAGAGATCATCGCAGGCCCGAAGCAGTTGGACGTCCCGGACGTTCATGGCGGTGGCGACGACGGTGGCGACCAGCCCCACGGGATTCACCGCTATCCCCCCCTCGTGGATCCGGGCCACATGCTCCCCGGTCCAAAGCAGTTCCCCCGAGCGGGCGTCGTACATCCGGAGTTTGGCCCCGACGGAGACCTGGGAGTAAACGACGGCGAAGAGCTTGTCGAAATTGGATATCTCCCCGTAAACCACGGCGTCGGTTCCCAGGATCTTGCCCAGGTCTCGGGCCGGGGTCTTATTGATGAGCTCGAGATCCGTCAGCCCCGCCTTTTTGAGCAGGTTGTCCACCCGCCAGAGTTCCATGTCCCGGAAGGGCAGGGAACTGAAATGATTGTAAAAGCCCCTGCGCACCTCCTGGGTTCCCACCCGGCTCCGGGAGACGTCGGTAAAGGGCAGGACGGCTACGGACAGGGGTTTGGCCTTGGCCAGGGCGGGATAGACCTGGTATTTGCCTTCGAAGGCCTCCCGGAGCTGGGGGGTGATGACCGTTTCCTTGGTGGCCACCGTGCAGCCGGCAAGGAGCAACGCTCCCCACGCCAACGCCGCCAGCAGCAAGATATGCGGGTATCTTTTCATCTGGACTTGATCCTCCCTGCATCGATGTGTCGTCCAGCCGGCGCCTTGGCCGCCGGTCCGATTCTACCACTGCTTCACTATATTATCCAACATTCGCTCTCCTCCTTCCCAGGGTTCGCCGTGCCCCGGATAAACGGTCCGCGGTGTGATGGTGTGGCGCAGGCGGACGAGGGTGTCCAGGATGACGTCGCGGTTCCAGCAGAAGGCGTTCAGGACGCCGCGGCCGTCCTGCTTCATGTGGAGAATCAAATCGCCGCAGATCAGCGCCGCCGTTTCCCGGGAGTAGAAGGACGTCGAATCCTCCGTGTGCCCCGGCGTGGCCAGGATCTCCCAGTCCGCAAAGCCCGGCGGACCCGCTCCCGTCCTCGGGAAATCGCATCTTTCCACGGGAAAGGATAATTCGGTCCGGCGGTGCAGGAGCGGCAGGGGGATGCCGGCGAGAGTGGCCGGCAAGGCGTCCTCGAGGCGGCGCAGGCCCCGGGCGGCGGCCAGGGTTACGGGGGGGAGGGCGGACAACCAGCCGGCCATACGGTTCAATCGCCGCCGTCCGGTGAGGTAGTCATGGACCGGGGGAGGAAAGAGGAGCCGGGTTTCCGGTCCACAGGCCGCCAGCAGCGGCCCCATCCCGCCGATGTGGTCGATGTGAAAGTGGGTGGCGGCCACATAGCGCACCGCCGTCAGGGGCATTCCCAACTCCTGGCGGATCAGGCGGGCGGCGGCACGGGCGGCGCCCCGGCTTCCCGGATCAACCACCATGAGCCCCCGGGAACCGGCGATCACGTAACAACGGGCAAACCCGCACGACGGAACCGTATAGACCATAAAGAACCGCTGAAAAGCTATGGAGCATGAAGTATTGACGACATCGTAAACAACCCGCGTGTGCCGGGGAGCGCCACGAAGCATGAAAATAGTTTTTTGTTGATTTTATTGTGTTATTTGCTCTATTCTCATGGTTAAGTTATTTTTCCCTCCCCCTCACGGCGCCTTGCGAAATTCCAAGTGGGCGAGGAAATCCTCCAGGGCCAGCGGCCAGAAACGCAGGGTCTTCCCGGTGGCGGCGGTGAATTTGGCGCTGGTCAGGACGCTGTAGGCCGGCCGCGGTGCCGCCAGGCCCAAATCCGCGGTCTTGACGGGTTCCACGCTTACCCGGTTGAAGCCGGCGCCGGCGAGGATCTTCCGGGTGAACTCGAACCAACTGCATGAGCCCCGGTTGGTCACATGGAAGATTCCCCGGTGTCCCTGTTCCAGGAGGACCGCCACGGCCCCGGCAAGGTCCCGGCTGTAGGTGGGGCAGCCCACCTGATCGTCCACCACCCGCAGGGTCGGGTTGTGCAGGGCCTTCTCCAGAATGGTCTTGACGAAGTTCTTGCCCGTCGGTCCGTAGAGCCAGGCGGTGCGGATGAGGAGATAATCGTCGCTCCCCTCCTGGAGGTATTTTTCCCCCGCGGCCTTGGAGGCGGCGTAAACGCCCCGGGGCGCCGGCGGATCTTCCTCCCGGTAGGGGGCGGCCGCCGTCCCGTCGAAGACGTAATCGGTGCTGAAATGGACGATGCGGATCCGGCGGCCCCGGCAGGCGGCGGTGATGTTTTGCACCCCCACGGCGTTGACGGCAAAGCAGCGCTCCGCGTCGCTTTCCGCCCCGTCCACATTGGTGTAGGCGGCGGCATTGATCACCACCTCGGGTTTTTCGGCGGCGATGAGCTCCCGGCAGGAATCGGGGGAGGTGAGGTCGAAATCTTCGACGTCCTTGCCGACGACGGCGTGAAACGGTCCCAGCCGCTGCATCAGCGCGGTCCCGAGCATTCCCTTGTGACCCAGGATAAGTATCTGCATGAAGATTTAATCCCTTCCGGATATGATCCGCCGTCTTCCCGCGGCGTCGTCAGTAGCGGACTTCCTTGAGAAACAGCCCCTGGGGCGGCGCCGTCATTCCCGCCCGGTCCCGGTTGCGGCCCCGGAGGATCTCCCCCATTTCCGCCGCCGGGCGTTTGCCCCGGCCGATTTCCACCAGGGTGCCCACGATGGTCCTCACCATATACCGCAAAAACCCGTCGGCCTCCACCTCTATTTCCAGGAAAAGTCCGGGATCGCACGCGACGGCGGAGATCTCCAGCCGGTAGATCTCCCGGGTAAAGGAGACCGCGTCGGTGTGAACGGTGCAGAAGGAGGTGAAATCATGCCGGCCCAGAAGGTGGGCCGCCGCCGCCCGCATCGCCACCGTATCCAGAGGCCCGTAAACCTGCCAGACGGACCGGCGGTAAAGGGCCGTCGGGGTCGCCCCGTTGTAGATCCGATACAGATAGGTTTTCCGCCGGGCGTCGATCCGGGCGTGGAATCCCGGCGGGGCGTCGTCCAGGGACTTTACGACGATATCGGCGGGCAGGAGGCTGTTGATCCCCTTCAAGAGGTTGCCGGCGGGGATCCCGCAGGCGGTTTGGAAGTGGGCCACCTGACCCAGGGCGTGGACCCCGGCGTCGGTCCGTCCGGAGCCGATCACCTTGATCGGCTCCCCGGTGATGACGGCGATCCGCTCCTCCAGCACCTCCTGGATGGACCGGCCGTTTTTCTGCCGCTGCCAGCCGTGGTAGCCGCTCCCGTCGTATTCCAGGGTCATCCGGATCGTCCGCATGCCGCTGCCGATTTCAACCAATCCAGTTGATGTCGATCAAATGCGAGACCACCCGGAACTCGGGATCGCCGGTCACGAGCGTTGCCGACTGGTTGACGGCGCACGCCAGCGCGAAGCAGTCCGCATAAGAAAGGGGATATTGCGCCTTGAATTCCGCTGCTTGGAAAACCAGGGAAGCGGAAATGGAAATCAGGTTAAACCCGATCTGATGGATACGACTTAGAATGTCGATCTTCTTTTCATCACCGAAACGCCTTTTAGTCAAATAAATGATCTCGCCAAGATTTATCAGACACAGAAACCGCAAACAACCCCTCCCGATAATGGTTAAACACTTGTCGCTATTCGTATTACCTTGTGTTGATTGTGTCAACCAGTTTGCTGCTCCGGGGCGATCGGTTATCGGCTCTCATCCGCCGCAGGCGTCCAGGGCGGCGATGCCGGGGAGGACCTTGCCCTCCAGGAGTTCCAGGGAGGCCCCGCCGCCGGTGGAAATGTAGGTGATCTTGTCGCTTTCCCCCGTCTTGTGGACCGCCACGTCGGTGTCGCCGCCGCCGACGATGGTCATGGCGTAGGAATTGGCGATGCTGTGCACCATGGCCGCCGTGCCCCGCCCGAAGGCGTCGATCTCGAAGACCCCCATGGGTCCGTTCCAGACGATGGTCTTGGCGTTGGCCAGGGCCTCGGTGAACAGGGTGATGGTGGCCGGACCGATATCCAGGCCCATCCAATGGCTGTTCATCTCCTGGATGGGGACGATCTTCGTCTCCGCCTGGGCGCTCATCTCCTCCGCCATGACACAGTCTACGGGGAGATAGAACTTGACCCCCGTTTCCCGGGCTGTCTGCACAACCTCCAGCGCCTTGGGCATCAGATCTTCTTCCACGAGAGATTTTCCCACCTCGTAGCCCAGGGCCTTGAGGAAGGTAAAGGCCATGCCGCCGCCGATGATCATCTTGTCCACCTTCCGGATGAGATTGACCAGGGCCTCCAGCTTGCCGGACACCTTGGAGCCCCCGATAATGGCCACGAAGGGCCGGGCCGGTTTTTCCAGACATTTCTGGAAGTAATTGACCTCTTTTTTCATAAGGAAGCCGCCCCCGCATTCCTTGACGAATTTCGTGATCGCCACATTGGAGGCATGGGCCCGGTGGGCGTTGCCGAAGGCGTCGTCGATGTAGATATCGGCGTAAGCCGCCAACTGCCGGGCGAAGTCCTCATCGTTCTTCTCTTCCTCCGGATGGAAACGGAGGTTTTCCAGAAGGATTACATCCCCGGGTTTCATGGCCGCCACCAGAGCCGTAGTTTCCGGCCCGACACAGTCCGGTGCCAGGCGCACCTCCTTCTGGATGAGCCGGGAGAGGCGCCGAGCCACGGGGGCCAGGCTGAACTCCGGCTTCACCTTTCCTTTGGGGCGTCCCAGGTGGGAAGCGATGATGATCTGCGCCCCCTCGTCCAGGGCGTAATTCAGTGTCGGCAGGGTCGCCCGGATCCGGGTGTCGTCGGTGATGTGCTGGGAGCCGTCCAGGGGAACGTTGTAGTCGAAACGGAACAGGATTTTTTTGTCTTTGAGTGAGAACTGATCGATAAATTTCATTGATCCTCCTTGCATATTTTTGACAAACAGGCTATGATGCGTCCCGAAAAAGGTAAAAAGTTTTTAAATTACAATATGTTACGATTTTAACGAGGCAAGGGAGGCCGGATTTTTCTCCGGCGAGGTATTGCCGCATTAGCAATCCCATAGGAAACCTTGCGGCAAGCTTCTATACATGAGAAGGCCCCTCCGGTCAAGGTCGAATCGAATTCCATGTACATCACGTACGAGAATAAAATCAGGAGATAAGGAGAGAGTAGGTTTATGGCGAAAGAACAAGGAAAAGGAGTGACGGAAGAAAAGATCCGTGTATTCGAGGCCCGCAGGGAAGCCCTGAAGACCATGGGCGGCGAAAAGATGATCGCCAAGCAGCATGAACTCGGCAAGCTTACGGCCCGGGAACGTCTGGCGATGTTTTATGACGAGGGGACATTTCAGGAGGTGCAGTTGTTCGTGAAGCACCGTTCCCCCCTCTTCGGCCTGGACAAGAAGCAGATCAACGCCGACGGTGTCATCGTCGGTTTCGGCAAGGTGAACGGCCGGACCGTCTTTGCGGCGGCCCAGGACTTCACCAGCTCCGGCGGGAGCCTGGGCGAGATGCACGCCAAGAAGATCTGGAAGGTCATGGACATGGCCCTGGACGCCCGGAAGCCCTTCGTGTCCATGAACGATTCGGGCGGCGCCCGGATCCAGGAAGGCGTCCCGGCCCTGGACGGCTACGGCGGCATCTTCTACCGCAACACCATCGGCTCGGGGTACATCCCCCAGATCACCGCCATCATGGGACCCACCGCCGGCGGCGCCGTCTATTCCCCGGCCCTTACCGACTGGGTCTTTATGGTGAAGAAGAGTTCCTACATGTACATCACCGGACCGGACGTCATCAAGGCGGTCATCGGTGAGGAGGTCACCCATGACGATCTGGGCGGTGCCGTGGCCCACGCCACGAAAAGCGGCGTCTGCCACTTCGCCACGGAAAACGACGAGGACTGCATCAACAAGGTGAAGACCCTGCTGTCCTATCTGCCCGACAGTTGCCACAGTTCCCTGCCCATCGCGCCCTGCACCGATTCCCCCGACCGGGATTGCCCCGAGCTGGACAAGATCATCCCCGACCGGGCCACCCGGGGCTACGACATGAAGCAGGTCGTCATGGCCGTGGCGGACAACAACGAGATCTTCCAGCCCCACGAGCTGTGGGCGAAGAACATCCTTGTGGCCTTCATCCGCATCATGGGGCAGCCCGTGGGCGTCATCGCCAACAACCCCAAATTCGGCGCCGGCGTTCTCGACACCACCGCCTCCGACAAGGCCTCGCGGTTCATCCGCTTCTGCGACGCCTTCAACATCCCCCTGCTCACCTTCTCCGACGTCCCCGGCTACATGCCCGGAACCGCCCAGGAGTGGGCCGGCATCATCAGCCACGGAGCGAAACTCCTCCACGCCTATTCCGAAGCCACGGTGCCCAAGATCACCGTCGTCACCCGGAAGGATTACGGCGGCGCCTACATCGGCATGTGCAGCAAGTACCTGGGCGCGGACTACGTCATGGCCTGGCCGTCGGCGGAAATCGCCGTCATGGGCGCGGAAGGGGCGTGCAACATCATCTATCGCCGGGAGATCAACGAGGCCGCCGATCCCGCCGCCAGGCGGTCGGAGCTGGTCGCGGCCTATGAGGAGCAGTTCAACAATCCCTACTTCGCCGCCTCCATGGGGATCATCGAAGAGATCATCGCCCCCCGGGAGACCCGGAAGCGCGTCGCCGTCCTTCTCGACGCCCTGAAGGACAAGTCGCAGGTCCGGCCGCCCCGGAAGCACAACAACATCCCCCTGTAAGGGATGGGGTCTTGTTTTTTAGCGTTTTTATCGAACGGGGCGGCCTTTCTGGGGGGAAGGCCGCCCCGTTTTATTTAGGTATCTGGAACAGGTGAGGCGCGACCGTCCTGACAAACTTCTCTTCATCATAGACGATCTTCCGTATGCAAATTTATAGGAACTTCGGCGGCAGGGCGGGGCCGCCAGCCAGGCCGAATCCGGGGATGAGGATGATGGCCGAGGTGCCGTGGGCCAGGAGCCGGCCCTGGGAATCCGTCACCGTCGCTTCGGCGAGGCCCAGGGTTTTCCCGAGCTTGATCCTCTTCCCCGTGGCCGTGATTCTCCCCTGCTGGGCCGGGGCGAGGTAGTTGACCTTCAGGTCCACCGTCGTGATCCCCGTTCCCTCCGCCAGTTCGCAGAAGGGCGCCCAGAAGGCCGCCGTATCGATGGCCGCGGCATAGACCCCCCCGTGGACGCAGCCGAAGGCCTGAAGGTGCTGCGTATCCACCTCCAGATCCACGACGGCAAAACCGATGCCCATCTCCCGGATCGTCATCGACATGTGCCGGAAGAACGGGCTGGCGCTGATCGTCTCCCGAACGGCTTCCACATACGCCGGGTTCAGTCTTTTCACGCTTCCCTCCCTTTCATCTGAAAATGTACCTTTAAGCTTTTGATTACGTTATGTTTTATTAAGTAGCATGTTAATGGTTAACAGGTGACCGGGTAGATCGTAAAAAATTTCATCTGCGTGCTCGTGGCAACATTCCTTTGTTCTTAAACCCGGCCAAGTCAGTTTCACCTTCGGGGTCGTAACCACCAGTAAGAATCGACCTCTGTCCCGTAAACCATTTACTGTTCCCTCTCCTCGATGATCAAGCAGCTTTCTTCAGTTCGATCTCATAGCCAAGATCTTTTAATCGTTTGACATGGCTCTTTACAATCTTGTCTTCCCGTCTCCGACTCAAATAATCCTCACCAAGCTCTCTATAAGGCATTCCGTTTCTCAGAATGTGATAGGCCATGATCAATATCTTGTGCCCAACGGCAATCAATGCCCGTTTCTTCCCCCTTCTTCCTACAAGACTGTAATACTTAGCCCTCAAATATGTATTCTTCGTTTTTGACGCCGCCCAAGCGCACTGGGTCAATATTGCCCTCAAATTTTTATCGCCGTGGGTCGTCTTGCCGCTTTTTTTTTACCAGCGCTCTCATTATTGCCGGGACTCATCCCGGCCCAGCTTGACAGATGTCCCTCAGTTGGAAAAACATCCATATCTGCACCGATCTCAGCAATAATCAATGCAGCTCCTTGCTCCTTTACTCCGGGGATACTCTGCAACAACTCAACCTCGCGATGATAATCCTTCAACTTCTCGCTGATCTCCTGATCCAATTGCGCAATAATCTTCTCCAATGACTCAATATGATCCAATGAGGCCTGGATCATAAACCGATGATGATCACGAAAGTGCCCCTCCAGCGCCTTCTTGAGATCGTCCTTCTTACTCTTGAGCCTGCCTACGGCCAAATTTGCTATCGAGTCCAAATCAAAATCACCGGTCATGATCGCCTCAATCATCCGGCTGCCGCTCACCCCAAATGTATCCGAAACCACCGACGATAACTTCACGTTCGCATCTTCAAGAACCTTCTGAATACGGTTCTTCTCCGATGAAATCGCCTGCGTCAGCTTCCGCCGGTAGCGCGTCAAATCACGTAATTCCCGAATCGGTCGGGGTGGGACAAAACTCGCCGTCAACAGTCCGCTACGCAATAGTCTGCATATCCACTCGCAGTCCTTAACGTCCGTCTTACGGCCAGGAACATTCTTGATATGCCTGGCGTTGACCAGTACCACTTCAAAAGAATTCTCAAGAACGTTGAACACAGGTTTCCAATATGGACCCGTACTCTCCATCGCAACGTGCGTAATGCCCTTTTCCTCCAACCATTCCTTAAGCTTATACAAATCGCCGGTCATCGTACGAAATGTACGAATCTCTTTCTTTATACCACTACCCATAACGCAGGAAGCTACCGTATCCTTGTGTACATCCAGCCCGCATCCCTTATCAATAATGACTTCCATATCTCTTACCTCCATTGCATCGTTTTTGAGATATGATAATCATCATCATCCTTCAAAATAGGAAATGCTTCCGGAAATTTTCATCCCCCTTTGTGACGGCTCGCCGTCATGAGCGTTTCACCTGAAAATGCGATCGTCTGAAAATCCGTTTCTATCTGTTTGACTTCATTAACACCTGATTTTGTTCACTAATAATTTTCCTCCCCTTCAAGGGGAGGATCAAGGTGGGGATGGGTTGCTGTCATGAGCGTTTCATTTCTTGACAATTCTGATCTCAAAAAGCAAGGGCCAGTATTTGCCGGTGACAAAGAGGCGATCTCCCGCCGGATCGTAGGCGATGCCGTTGAGGACGTCGGTGCGGCTCCGGGAGGCCGGCGTCGCCGCGGCCGGAAGCCCGGAGAGGTCGATCCGTCCCCGGAGCCGTCCCGTCCGGGGATCGATGATCGCAATGATGTCCGTCGGCCAGAGATTGGCGTAAATCATCCCCCGGACGTATTCCAGCTCGTTGAGCCCGCCCACGGCGCCGCTGTATTCGTCCCGGACCGGAAGCCGCCCCGTTTCCCGGAACGTTTCCGGATCATAAAAGCGCAGCACCGGGCTGCCGTCGCTGACGATGAGCCGCCGACCGTCGTGGGTGATTCCCCAGCCCTCGTGGTCATAGTGAAAAACGCCCCGGGGGCGGAACGAGTCCCGGTCGTAAATGAAACCCTGCCGGGAGCGCCAGGTGAGCTGGATGATCCGGTCTTTCCAGACGGTGATCCCTTCCCCGAAATGGTGTCGGTCCAGCCGCCGCTCCTGGAGGACCCGTCCGGTTGTCAGGTCCACCCGGCGCAGGGAGGATTCTCCCTCCCGGCCCGTGCCCTCGTAAAGCCGCCCGTCCACCCAGGCCAGGCCCTGGGTGAAGGCCCCGGGATCGTGGGGATAAGCGCGGACAACCCGGTAACGGTATTCGGTCGGCGGGACATTCGCGGCCGGAGTTACGGTGCCTGTGGCGGCATAGGTGGCCGCGGCCGTACCGGATGCCGGGAAGACAGCGGAGGTCGGCAACGTAGCGGTTACGGGGAAAAAGGCAGGTGTCGGGAATGCAGACGTGTGGACCTCTGCGGTGTGGGCGGTGGGGATGGTTGTAGAGATAACGGAGGCGGCTCCGAACATGCCGGCTAAAAGCAGGATGAGGATAAATTTTCTTTTCGCAACCACGGCCAGCACCCCCGGCCGGATTGCCGACGATATGAGGGGAATCGATCGCTCCTTGTTCTTACTCCCGGCCGCAACGGAAATTACCCCGGGTCTTGGCTTGTGTTCTCCCTTGTTCTGTGTTAGGAAGCCCCCCATGATAGTCATCAACGACGAAGCAACGCCCTGTGGCTGTTGCGGCAAGCTGCCGGCGGTGATCTACTGCGACGGCTGCCAGGCGCCGCTCTGCGTTTCCTGCCGGACCTTCGATCTCTGGGGTTACGGGTGCGGCCATGTGGACAGCAAGGCCTTCTGCCCGCGCTGTCTCCGTGATCCCGCCGTCAATCCCTACAATGGTTTCCCCGACAAATAGAGGACGAGTAGAGAGCCGGAGCTGAAAATCCGTGCCTCTGATTTACGGTTCGTAATTTTAGCATCCGGGGGCGCCGGCGGTGGTAAAGCGCGTCGCTTCTTTGCCCCGGCGGTAAAAATGCTAATTTTAAAGACCTGACCCCATTGCGGTTGCTATTCGTAGGGGAGGGATTCCCGGATCGGGGCGGGGATCCGGCCGTAGCGGCTTTCGAACTCCTCCAGGAAGGCCCGCCGGCCCCGGAAGAAGTCCTCCACCCGCCGTCGCGTCAGCTCCCGGTCCGTGAAGAGGCGGTGGGCGTTCATCTGGTCGAGATTGGCCCGGTCGCACTTGATGGGGTAGCGGTAACCCAGGCAATCGCCTTCCCGGCTGAACCGCAGTTGCGTCCGTACCAGATCGTTGTAGGCCGCCAGGGACTGGCGTAGGGTCACCTTCAACTCCTCCGGGCCGATATGCCCCGTGTTGGCCAGATAGCATTGGATACCGTTTCTCTTCACGATTTCATAAAAGATCAGGGCGTGTTCCAGTCGGTCCCCGGTGAGGAAGGGGTCGAGGAAGACCACCCGCTTGAACTTTCCCGCCTCATCGGGGTTGCCCCCGGTGCTCTCGATGGATTCGCCGTAAATGAACTGCATCGTCGCCTGTTCCGGCGAGAGGCGGCTGATGACGTTGGCCAGGGGGTTCCGGGTGAGCATGACGATGTAATGGACCTTGTCCGCCCGCAGGCCCGGTGCGGCGATCTCCAGATGGTCCCGGGTGACCACGGCCCGGGCGTTTCCCGTCTTGGTGATGTCCCGGAAATCGGGGATATAGGGATACTTCGTCACCGCCACGTTTTCCAGGAAGGCGTCCCTTGATTCCGCCGCCCGGAGGATCTCCGGCTGGCTCTCGTCGAGGCCCTCGGTCTTCACATAGAGGCCGCCGACTTCGAAGGCGGCGTAGCTGCCGTCGAAGGCCAGGGTCCCGCCGTCGTCGCCGATCATCTCCGAAGATTCCCTGGGGAGCTTGGCGAACTTCCGACAGAGGGTCGTTGTCTTTCCCGTGGCGGTGAGTCCCGAGATGGCGGTGACAATCTCCTTCAACTCCGGTCGTTCCGTCTCGGGATCATAGACCCAAACTAAGTCCCGCCGGGCGCCGGTGTGGAGGAAGATCCCCGACTTATCGATGGCCTTCACGCGCCAGTCTTCGAACTGGAAAACCCCCTTCTTTCCTTCCCCTAAATAAATGGTGTTCCGGCAGATCTTGACCTGTTCCCCCCGGCGGCTCCCCATCCAGAGGCGGACGTCGATGTCCTTGTCCACCAGTTTTTTCTTCTTGTTGAATTCGAAGGCCTCGTCGGTGAAGTAGATGATCGTGTAGGTCGGATCTTCCACGGTCCGGGGCGCCGGATAGTCGAACAGGAGCTTCAGCCCGTAGGCGAGCTGGGCATAAGGTTCAGGGATGAGGAAACGGGCCGTGACGCCGTCCCGGCTGTCGCTGATGATCGTATCGAGGGCGATGACCCGCTCCCGGCTCAAGACCGCCGCCGCCTGGTCCGCCAGGGCCTCTTCGGCTTCCCCGAAGGGATGATCGATACTGTTGCGGGTGTGGGGGGCGGAACGGGACATGGGCTCCGAATCAGCGGCCACGGAGCCGAACTGCGTCTGGATCACCCCTTCCTGGCGGAGGGCGATCTGCTTGAGCTCCTCCAGGGAACGGCCGGCGATGAGACGTTGCGACTGCCGGGCCTCCTCATAGATCCGCCGGGCGACGCGCGGGAATGCCTCCATAAATCCTCCTCGGGGGACACTTCCCATTTCCCCATCCGCGTCCCCTTTTCTTGCTTATATAGGGCTTGCCCGGCGGTCTGTCAAGACGGAAAGAGGCCGGGGTCCGTAAGCCACCGAGTGGCCGGTGCGCGGCGCCCTCCATGACCAAGGACCGCCATGCCTGTGCCCATTTTGCGACTTTTTACTAGACCGTTTTATTTGTGAGATGTATTTCTCCTTGAGCTTTTTCCTGCCTTCTGTTAGAAATCCCCAAAAATTAGCCTGGCAATTTCGATAATTATCAACAGCCCGGCACCGGGAGACCGCTAACGGATCGTCAAAATCGTTGGGAG
>Ga0209606_1003340_pt1 | contig 16243 bp, 12 predicted proteins | sample AD_UKC057_MetaG_FD_184412 | JGI IMG/M metagenome (GOLD analysis project Ga0209606, IMG submission 184412) | Active sludge microbial communities of municipal wastewater-treating anaerobic digesters from USA - AD_UKC057_MetaG (SPAdes) (version 2) | ecosystem: Engineered > Bioreactor > Anaerobic >...
ACCCGATGACCTTTGCCACCGGCAACGCCCCCGCTACCTGCCAGACCATGGTCCAAGCCGCTGCCGCCTGATAAAACCCAAACCCTTTCGCCCAAGTCGCGCCTTCCAGAATGTCCAAACTCCAGACACCCCGCTGAAGCGGGGTGTTAATGAGAGGCAGGTCGCCAATCCCGAAGAAACCTGTCGTGCGCCTGCAGTCGGCGGCGGGCCCTTTTTGGCTCGCGCTCGACACCCTGCCCGCCTATACTACGGCCTGAGCCCATGACCGTAAAAACACCATTTCGCCTCACGGAATTTCTGATCGCTGCCGCCCTGGTCGTGGCGGCCCTAATCTGGGCGGAACGAACCGCCTGGCGGCAAATCAGCACCCTCCGCGCCGAGATGAACGTCGCGCAAATCGAAAAGCTGGCAGCCGCCGACCGCGCGGAAGCCGAACGCTTCGTCACCGAGGCCAACACCGCCTTGACCCGCGTGCAGCGCTTCCTCTTCCTGTCGCTGCTGGGATTGCTGGCCAGCGGCGGGGTCGTGGTCCTCCTGATCTATCGCCGCATGGTTGCGCCGCTGCGCTCCACCCTCAACGAAAGCCGGGCCACCATCGAACGCCAGGAAAAGCTCGCCTCGCTCGGCGTCTTCGCCGCCGGCATCGCCCACGAAATCCGCAACCCCCTGACCGCCATCAAGGTCCGGCTCTTCACCCTCAGAAACAGCCACTCCCCCGGTACCTCCGAACACGAGGACCTGGAGGTGATCCACAACGAGATTAACCGCCTTGAGACCATCGTGCGTGACTTCCTCCAGTTCGCCCGCCCCGCTGAACCCGACCCGCAAACCCTGCCCGTCGGCCGGCTCCTCCGCGACACTTGCGCCCTCCTCGAATCCGACTTGGCCGCGCGGTCCATTCAGCTTAAACTGGAACTCCGCACGGATGAGCGGGTCTGTGTGGACCCGGACAAAATGAAACAGGTGTTGATCAACTTCATTCAGAACGGCGCCGACAGCATGCCGCCCGGCGGCACCGTCATTGTGCGCTCCCGGCTGCGCCGGGAGGCGCTCAACGAACGGCCCGTTGACGCCGTGGTCATAGACATCGCCGACAGCGGCAAAGGAATGCCTCCCGAGGTCCAGAAACGGCTCTTCGATCCCTTTTTCACCACCAAAGAGGGCGGCACTGGGCTTGGCCTGCCCATCGCGGCCCGCATCGTCGAAAAGCACGGCGGCGTCATCCAATACGAAACCCAGCCGGACCACGGCACCACCTTCCGCATCGTTCTGCCGCCCGCTCCCAAAGATGAAACCGAACCCTAAAGTCCTCCTGATCGAAGACGACCGCAACATCGCCACCGGCCTCCAGAAGGCGATGCGCGCCAGCGGCTACGACGTCGCGGTGCAGACCCGCGGTGACACCGGGCTCCGGCACGCCCTCGCCGAACCGTACGAGGTGGTCATCACCGACCTGAAGCTCCCCGGCACCGATGGCCTTGAGCTGGTCCGCCAGCTCCACCAGGCCAAGCCTAAACTCCCGATCATTCTCATTACCGCCCACGGCACGACCGAAACTGCCATCGAAGCCACCCGCTGGGGCGCCTTCGATTACCTCCCCAAGCCCTTTGAAGTGGAAGAACTGCTCGACCTTGCCGCCAAGGCCCTGGACAGCAGCCGCCTGATGTCCGAACCGGTCGAGATCGGCGAGACCGCCTCCTCCCGCACCGCCATCGTCGGCAACAGCCGCGCCATGCAGTCCATCTACAAGGAAATTGGCCGCGTCGCCGCCACCCCCGTCACCGTCCTCATCCGCGGCGACACCGGCACCGGCAAGGAACTCATCGCCCGCGCCATCTATCAGCACAGCGACCGCGCTGCCGCGCCCTTTATCGCCATCAACTGCGCCGCCATCCCTGAAACCCTCCTCGAAAGCGAGCTCTTCGGCCACGAACGCGGCTCCTTCACCGGCGCCGACGCCCGCCGCATCGGCCGCTTCGAGCAGGCCCACGGCGGCACGATTCTCCTGGACGAAATCGGCGACATGAACGCCAACCTCCAGGCTAAGCTCTTGCGCGTCCTCCAGGAAAAAACCATCCAGCGGATCGGCGGCAAGGAGCCCGTGCCCGTGGACGTTCGCATCATCGCCGCCACCCACCGCGATTTGGAGGCGGCCATCCGCGAACGCCTCTTCCGCGAAGACCTCTTCTACCGCCTCAGCGTCGTCACCATTATCCTCCCTCCCCTGGCCGAGCGCACTGAGGACATCCCCGACATGGTCCGCTACTTCCTCCGCCGCTACGCGCCGGAAGCGGGCGTCGCTTCGCCCTCCATCACCCCGGAGGCAATTGCCTACCTCCAAAGCCAGCCCTGGCCCGGCAATGTGCGCGAGTTGCAGAACGCCACCCGCAAGGCCCTGCTCCTCGCGCGCGACTACACCATCGGCGTGGACCACGTCCGCGAAGTCGTCACCAAGGCCCGGCAGCCCGTCGCCGCCTCCCAGCAAACCCATGCCGCCTACGTCACCGAGCTGATGGACGCCGTGGAGCGCGGCGAAACGCAGAATGCCTTTGCCAGGATGCTGGCCGACCTCGAACCCGAGCTCTACGCCCAGGCCATTCACCGCGCCCGGGGCAATCTCACCAAGGCCGCCCAGTGGCTCGGCGTCACCCGCCTCAAAATGCGCGAGAAGCTCAAAGAATTCGGCCTCCACCCCAAACAGGAGGTCGGGGGCGAATAGGGGTTCGCCCCCGCGGAGGCGCGGTTTTCCTGAAAGACGCCTCAGTCGGCGAGCGGCGATGCGAGTTCCGGAATGCCCCGGGCCAGCCAACCGCTCCAGGCGGCAAAGGGAAGGTCCGGGATCGGCGAAACCGCTTCCCGGCGCGGCTCGGTCCCAGACCTGCCATCCCCGCTTCCAGTCCAGGTTTGCCTCATGAAACCCTCGCCCCGCTCGGCTTCGCCGACTGAGGCATGCGAGAAGTCCAATACATTCTCTTTCAGCGTTGTCGTCATAGCGTTCCAAGTATTTGGTTATTGTTGGATGCCGCCCGGCGGGAGGACTCTTGAGCACTCCGCGCGGGTCGCATCAATGTTCAAAAGCAATGGTCCGGCCCTAAGGCTGGACCCTCTTTGCTAATGACAATTCAGCCCGAAGAATGTTCAATCCGCTCAGCCGTCGAGCGTGTTGGCCCGCTCGCCGAGCTTGTCGGCGAGGGCCCGGACCTTGGCCTGCGCAGGCGGGTTGGAGACGGCCAGGCCCAGCGGCGTCAGCGAGAGGAAGCGCCCTCGGATGTCGTCGAACATATTCGCGATGGCCTGGAACTGGCCGCGCAATTCGCCGGAGCTGATCAGCGCGTTGTCCGCGGGCAAACTGGGATCGAGGACTGGTGTGGACATAAGTGGGTCTTGGTTTGTCCCCCATCTTCTACGCCCGCGCGCCGGCCATAAGGCGGTCGAGGTCGTGGCGCGGTGACTGGAGGGTGGTTTCGGTTTTCTGCAACGTGGCGTGTCTTCAATTCGCCAGCCAGATCAGGCGATAGAACCTGGCCGGCTCACTGCAGTCTGCCGGTACAGAGTTGGTCGTGCCGTTTCCTGCGATTGGCCCGCCGAGGTCCGTCCACCCTCCGGAGGTGACGTCGGGGCAGTACTGCAACTGGTACTGCTCGTTGGTTTGCGAATTCCAGTACAGCTCAACCTGCAGGCCATTCTTCCGGGCGGCCAAGATCGGGCACGGCGTGAGCAAAAAAGCGCGACCTACTCCATTGTGCAGACCGTCCCCGACGATCTTGCCTGAGCCGTTGGCTCCCCGTGCGCGATACAGGACCCAGCCGGAGTTAGTCGCGATGCAGGTGTTCAGGTCAATCGGGGAGGCGCCGCGGGGGAACAGGGCCGCACGCGGGTTGCTGCCCTTCCAGCCCATCTCCAGATGATCATCGGTGGGAGAGTTCGTATCCGCGACGTAGCCTACTATGAGGCTATTGTCTGTTATCGCCAGTGCTGCGCTGTACGGCTTGCCCGGCAAGGCGCCCAAGTCCTCCGGCGCCATGGAGGTCCACAATGTCGCGTGCGGGTTGTCGTTCCCGGCTGTCAGGGAGCAGCCCACGATGTGGCCAGAGTTGTTGATCGCCCAAGCCTCACTGTTGGTGCCGCCGAGTGTGCCTAAATCAAGCGTGCCCCCACCCGGGGGAATTCGGAACGCATGGGTAGCGCCATTGAGAATCGCTCCAAAGCCACAAATCTCCCCGGCATCGTTGATGGCGTTGGCCACGCTGTAGTAGCCACCTAGACCAGCGAGTTCCTCAACTACGGAACCGCTCGGCCACCGCGCTGCGTAGCCAGGACGCGAAGTGCTCCACGGCTGTCCACAGTAGGAGCCCGCGCAACCGCTTCCTCCAACTACGCTGTACCCAACCACGTGGCCAGAGCCGTTGACACTCATCCCCCAGGCATCAGGTCCGCTCCCAAGGTAGGGGAGGTTCGCCAGTGCGCCGCCATCCGAACAGCGAAAGGCTTGCGCGCCAGAAGTGGAAAGCCTCGCGCTGCCTCCTGCGATTGTGCCATCACGACTGATGGCAAACGCGATCCCAAACCACGGATTGGCGCCAAAGAGTTGGAGGTTCTCCATCGTCCCGCCCGGCTTCAAACGGAAGGCACGGTTGTTCCGCCAGGCGGGCGTCTGGTTGCTGTTGCACATGGCGCTGCCGACGACGGTGCCGGAATCGTTGATGGCATAGGCCGAGCTCGTTCCCTGGCCATCAATGGTGCGAAGCGTGCCGAGGTCGGTCACGGTGTAGTAGATTGACTGCCCGTAGGCTGGGGCCATTGCGGCCCACAGGGTGAGGGCTGCGAACGTGAGTAGTCTGCTTGTGCGCATAGGTTCTGTTCCTTTCTTTGGAGAGTCATGTTAATCATGTCCATTGCACGGGGAAGTTCTCGCAGAAGCCGGGGCGCCCGGATGGCGAACGCCTCCGGACTCCACACGACGACCCACTCGGCGGCTCACATTTTGAGCACAAAGCCCGTTTCCTTGCAAGCACGAAGTCGCACTAAGTTGCTGAATTTCAGGGGCTCTTTCATCTGAGCTGTCTGCAGCCCTGCTGAAGCGCTTGGGCGCTTTGAGCAGAGCCTTTGGACAGAGTCGGCGCGCCGGAAGGGTTGATTTCTCGGCGCTGGATGCTCTGTCGGCGGGCCGCCCGGCTGGCCGGCATGGTTGCATGCGGTCGGCCAGGCTGCGGCAGAGCAGGGGTTGCTCGGTTAGGCGATCTTCATAGGGTTTGAATAATGAGTTGGATCTTTTGGGTCTGGGTCAGTTTGCGACGCCATCCTGGAAAGGTGCGCGCTTGGGGTTGGCCACGGTCCTTTTGCAACTCCATCAGCCCCAAGAGCAGATTGCGCAGGGTGGCCATGACGTAAGCGCCGCGGCTGGGCAGGGCGTCAGCGGTTCCGGGCTTGCTGCCCGGGCGGGCGCTTAGCCGACGGGGCACCCATAAAGCGGTCAGCCCATCAGGGAAACCACCAGCCGTAGCGCTCTTGTCGCCGTTCTTGGCGCTCCAAGCCTCAGTTCGCAACGGCTGTGCTCGCCGATGGGGTTTCCCTCCAGGGATGCGAATGGCACCGAGGAAGACCATTCAGGGCCTCGTTCAACCACATCCGCCCCTGCCTGGGCCGCTACACCATTCAAAGGTTCCGGTGGCCGGCACCCGTCCTCGCGGTTAGGGGCGCAGTCAACATCAACTCATGCCAGCCGCCCTCAAACGACAATTAGAATTCCGACCGTAAGCGGTTAAGGTGAGACCCTCTGTTCCGGCGTGCGAAAGCTGATAGGATGGCCGGTTGGCTGAGCGCCGAAGCAGTTTCAGGCAGCCTGGTTGAGGGCGGACTGACGGGCCTGCTGCCACTTGAGCGGCGTCAATTGTTCGACTTCCCAGTTGGTGGTGTGCGGTAGCCGTTGCAACACGTCTTTGAGATAAGTGTAGGGCTCGACGCCGTGCAGCCGGCAGTTCTCGATTAGCGTGTAGATCACGACGCTGCGCTGGCCGGCTTCTTCCGAACCGAAGAACAGCCAGTTCTTCTTGCCCGGGGCGGTGGGCCGAATGGCGTTCTTTATGCCGAGCTGCCGATAATGCCGAGAAGTCGCGAAACGACCGCATTGGTGCGCACGCCCAGCGATTGTTCCTCGGCATAATCAAATGGATTCGAGAAAGGCCAACAGCCGAGAAGACTCTTGAGTGGACCGACGCCGGGGCGACATGGGTTCGGTTAAGCGCTTGAGGCAATCTGCCTTCATTTTCAGATCGGCTTCAATATAGCCGTGGGTCGTGAGTGGTTTTGCATGGCCCAGCCAAAGGGCAATTACCTCCAGGGCGACCCCGGATTGAAGCAAGCTCATGGCGCAGGAATGGCGAAAGGTGTGGCACGTGATTCGGCGCTTGTTGAGCGAGGGACAATGCGCGGCGGCCTTTCGGACCGACAAGGCGAGCCGGAAGGCGACGCCATCTCGGCTCAACGGTTCGCCGTTTCGATTAGTGAAGACCAACTGTTCCGGCGCGAGACGATTGGTTTTGCACCATTGCCGCAGTAGGCGTTCGGTACTGGGCCAAATCGGCACCGTCCGGTCTTTGCGGCCTTTACCGTGAAGATGAACGGCACGGTCGAGCAAATCTTGGGCTCTAAGCTGCAGGGCTTCCGAGATGCGTGCGCCGGTGTTGTAAAGAACGGTGAACAGCAGTCGATCGCGCTGGCCAGAACGTGTCGCGGAGTCGGTGGCACCGAGCACCGCATCTATCTCCTCCCGGGCCATGAACCCGAGCACCGGTTTGGGAGATTTCTTTTGCGGTATGGCCAGGATCCGGTGGCCGATTCCAATGAAATTAACGCCGGGTTCCTCCCCAAGCACGAACCGCACAAAGGTTCGAATGGCCGCAAGCCGCAGATTACGCGTGCGGGCAGTGTTGCCGCGAGTGGTCTCCAGGTAATCGAGGAAGGCCAGAACGGCCTCGGGGTTTACCCTCTCCAGGGCCAGTTGGTCGATCGGTTGGTGCTGTCGCTGCGAGAGAAAGGAGAGGAACAATCGAAACGTGTCACGGTAGCCGTTTCGGGTGTGCGGGCTGAGGTTTCGTTGGCGGACTAGGTAATGGACAAAGAAGCGCTGCACCAACTCAGGAAGCTCGTCATGATGCATGGTGGTCCTTGTGGAAATGGCGGGAACGCTCGCTCGCGGCCCGCAGTGCGAGTGGGTCGCTGGAGACATACCACCAAGTCGAGTTGAATGTGCGGTGGCCGAGGTAACGGGCAAGTAGCAAAAGATGATGGGCAATGGGCTGTGATTGGCGGCTCCATTGCGCGATCCGCTCCGAGGCGAACGTATGCCGGAAGTCCATAAGTCGCACCGGTCGCTTTTCGCTGCGGGCGACCAAACCACGGGTGAGGCGGCGAAAAACCTTCTCCGCTCGACGTGCACTGAGCGGTTGCCCCGTCGCGCCCACAAACAAGGTCTCCCCCCAAGGAAACAGGGCCTGACGCTTCTGGCGGTAAGATTGAAGTGCGCGGACTGTGGTGGGATGGAGGGCAAGCACGCGTTCAGGGCTGAACTTGCATTGCCGAATGCGCAGCGTGGCTTCATCCACGTCCAAGTCGCAGCAGTGCAGACGCAACGCTTCGCCGGGTCGCATCCCGGTGGATGCCAGCAGTCCAATCAACGTTTGGTAAGTCAACGGATGCAGAGGCGAGTGGCCAGTTTCAAGGTGTTCTGTGCATTTGAGGATGAGGCTGACTTCGGCCGAGGTGAATAGGTGCGGTGCAACACGCTGGAAGCCTGGCCCAAGCAGATTGGGATCTGGAACTTGGTTTCGCGAATCGAGTGACGCGCAATACCGGGCAAATCCACGGACCACACTGAGTCTTCCCACCCGGGTTTTGGGACGAGCCGAGGGCACAGCCATGGCCCACCGGATTGCCAGTGCAGTGGTTAGCGGGCTTCCCGGAGCCTCTCGATCTGCGAAGCATGCAAAATCCACCAACACCTCGGCACTTCGCATGCGGTAGCCGAGTTTGCGCCGAAACGCCAGATACTGGCGCGCAAGGATCAGCTTGGACGGTGCATTGGGAGTGGCCATGGCTGCGCAAGAACCCGAAGGTCTTTGGTTTGGGTGTAGTGATCAGTGGTGGCAACGAGCCGATGCCCCAGCAAATCGGCGATCTCCTTGGTCGTGGCACCGCGGGCGTAGAGTCTTGTGGCAAAGGAATGGCGCAATCGATGCGTGCCATACCAGCCAACAAAGCCGCAGCGGCGATAAGCTCGATCCATCGCCGCGGCGATTGCCCAGGTGGACAATGGCCGGCCCCGCAACAGGGTCTGTCCAACGAATAACTGCTCGGCATCTGTGGACGGTCGATGCCGAAGATAGCTGCGTAAGGCGCTCGCAACGTGTGCAGGTAAGGGCAACTGCCGCCCCGAACTCACCTTCGCGGCTGGGACCGCGAGCGTTTGTTGTCCCGAGTTGATGTCAGCGACGCGGAGTCTGGACACCTCAACCGCACGCAAACCCAAGTCGATCAGACAGAGCGCCATGGTGTAGTCGCGCCGACCTTGGCGTGACCTGCGGTCAAAGGCCGCCAGGAACTTACGCCTCTGGGCTTCATTAAGAACCTCGGGAAACCTCTGGTGACCGAAATCCGCGACCGTCGGCACCGCCAGTGCCAGCGCCGGCGAGCACTCGCCTCGCAGATGCATGAAGCGTAGAAACTGTCGCAGAATCGAGAGCGTGTCATTGACGCTTTTGGGAGCGAGGGTGCGGCATCGTGATGCGGCATAACGACGCAAGTCATCTGCCCGGACAGCATTCCAGCGCAGCGGCCGACTACGGAACTGCCTTGCCAAATAGTGGTTGAGAACACGGAGCGCGGCCGCTCTGGTGCAGTCCGCGAGCGCCCGATCCACCCGTAGAAAACGCTCATAGGCATCAAGCCATCCCTGCCAGCGAGGGCGGGGTGCCGGTTCGCGAAAGTGGCCGGTGAATCGTAGCCACTGAAGCAGTCCCGACTGTCGGGTCCGGCGGGATGTGGCTTTGCAGCCCGGCAGGCAGCCACGCATGGTCTGGGGCACATCGCGCCGCCGCAGCGTTGCCGCGCAGCGCCCCCGCTGGGCGAGATACCGAGCAACCCTTCGGAGAAAGCGGCAGTATAGAGCGACCGTGAAATCCGCCGTGTGGCGTTGGCGGAGATAGTCTGCGAACCCTCCGTCGATGAGAACGAGATCGGCATTCAGTCGTCTCCCAGGACTCTTGGCCTGACGCTGGCACATAAGTCAGAAACCGGATTACTCCGGTGCGCAACAACGCACACTTCAAGAACACCGTGGCGCAGGAAAGGTCGCGCGCAGTTAGTTCAGCCAGTCTGCGATAATGCCGAGGGGCAAAACCTTGCCCTGCAGGTTGAGCTTGGGCGTATGCGCCTTTAGCAACAGCTTCTCGGCATTATCGGCAGCTCGGCATAAAGAACGTAACCCAAAGCTTTGGGTTACGTTCTCGACCAGGTTGTTGTCGATCTCCACTTCGCCGTGTTCCAGGAAGCCTTCCAGCATCGGCCATTGGTTCAGGGCATAACCGATGGCCTGGCCCATCAGGCTTTGGGGCAGGTAGCGAGGTTGGAGCTTCTTGAGGGCACGGCCGAGCCGCTCGAGCACCATCCGATGGTGCGAGCTGCGTTGGACCTGTCGCAGCACCGGCCCCGCCCGGTTGCGGCGCAGTTGCTCTTCCCACCGATACAGCAGCCCGATCTGGTTCAAGAACCAACCCGCCACCCGGGGCGCTTGCTCCTGGGCCTCAAAGAAGTTGCGTCGCGCATGCGCCCAGCAGCCCAGCAGGTTCACGGCGCTCTTGCCCCGGGCAAAGGCCGGATAGGCACTGTAACCGTCACACTGCAGCTTGCCGGCAAAGCCTGGTCCCAATAACGAGTCCAAGCACCGCGCCGCGCGGCTGGTGTGCCATTCGTAGACCACACACTGGCCGGGCACCAACGCCGTCCATAGATAACCTTGGCCGCACCGGCCTCGCAGGTTCGGGTCCTGATAGCGCACCGGCGTCTCGTCCACCTGCACGTAAGGACTACGGCGCATTTCCCGCTTCAGACAGTCGCTAATCCCGGACAGCAACCGCACGCTCTGGGCGGTCCATTGCACCATCTGCTGCCGCGCCAGGAACACCCCGTGCCGTTGCCAGAAGATTTGTTCCTGCCGGTAGAAGGGCAGATGGTCGCAGTACTTGCTGACCAGCAGTTGCGCCAGCAGGCCCGGAGCGGCCAGGCTGTGCTCGGCCACCCGCTCGGGCGCCGCGGCGGTCACCGGCGGCAGCGCCCGCTGATGGCGCCGCACATACTTGGGCCGGACCGTCTCCTGCCAAAAAAACTTGCCCGGCTGGTAGTCCAACTGCCGGCTGACTTCCTGGCCGATGCGCTTCCAGTGTTCTGGCTCGGCCTTGACCAAGTCCGGCTCGATCACCTCGCGAACCACCTCCAGGTTGTCCGGAGTGCGAATACGGCGGGTATGGGTTCGCGCCGGGCGCGGTGCCGGCCGCGCCGGAGGCTCTTTTTCCTCGGACAGTTCCACGCTGCCCTCTGCCAAGCCGCTCAGGAGCAGTTCCAGTTGGGCGGCGTTGAGTTGTTCGCTCTTCTTGCCGAAGAACCGCCGAGCCAAGGCATCGAGCTTCTGACGCAACAGGGCGTTCTCGCGGCGGGACTGCTCCAGCGCCTCCTGTAACCCGGCGACCTGCTCGCGCAACTCGCGCAGTCGGCTCTGGAGTGATGCCGGATTCATTCGGTTGCATACTCAGACGCTGCTGCGCGTCAAGCGTTCAATCTCCCTTAAACTTTTTTCGCAGGCGATACTCTCCTACTTTGCCGCCTCGTACCACGCCCGGCGCGCCCCGTCTTTCAAGTCCACTCCGTCGAGCAACAATTGCAGAGCCTGCGGGGCCAGGCGCAGCTTGGCGTTGGGCTCACCGGCGCTTTGCGGCCAGTGAAAGGTCCCCTTCTCCAGGCGCTTGGCCAGCACACACACGCCCGTGCCATCGAAGTAAAGCAGTTTGATCCGGTTGTGCCGCCGGTTGCCGAAAACAAAGAGCGCGCCGCTTTTGGGATCCTCCCCCAGGCGTTCTTGGGCGGCGGTCCACAGGCCGTTGAAGTTGGCGCGCAAGTCGCAGGGCGCGGTGGCGACAAAGACCTTAAGATGCGCGTGGAAACTTAGCATGAGGCCAGGGCGTTGAAGCAGTGAAGAAGACGGGCCGCCAATTCGACCTGCCGGGCGGAACTGACCCGCAGGCGGGTATGCGCCCCCACCTCAATCAACACTTCGACCGCGGCCACCGGTTCTGGCAGTTCGACCTCGACGAAGGTGGGTGAAGCCTTGGCCTTGGCCCGGCGGTGACGCCACCCGCAAAAGGTGTTGTAGCCGATGCCATGCTGACGAGCAAAGGCGGCCGCCGACAACCTGCTACAATCAAACGCGGCCAGAAGTTGAGTGCGCCGGCTGGGCGGGGTGCGGCGCCGACGAGCACGCAGAGAACCATTCGCAGCTTTCATGGCCCGACGTTTACCACACCGGACCGCCGCGTAACAGACGGTCTCAACTTAACCGCTTACTTCCGACCGGCGGTCGGAGGTGGAACGGAGGTGGAACGGAGGAGGGACGGAGGAGGGACGGGGGGGGGTCGTTTCCAACGGGTCAGGATGCCTTAGGCCCCGGTCTCACCCGGGACTGCAGGGTTCGTTCCGGGGTGTGGGTTCGCTCAGGGAGTGCGTACCCGGTAAAACGTCGGATTGTTCGGAGGCGTTTCCGTAAACTGATACAAACCGGTGGCGGGGCAGACCTGCGTGGCTATGTCAGTCCAGGAAGTCAAGTTTAGCGACCGCTGGATGACATACTTGTAGTCGGGAATGCCATAAAAACTCACCGTCTGGGGGCCGCTGACACTTTCCACAATCGTCAGGTTACCCACCCAGTTGGTCACGTAGATCGCAATCTCTTTCGTCCGTTCGCCCCCGCGGCCGTCCGACACCGTGTAGTTGAGCGAATCGTGGTTGTGATTGGTCGGGTAGTAGAAAAGGTAGCTCGTGTTGTTACTGATGCCCGCCCCTTGCGCCCCAGGCGTATGACTCGCCAGCGCTACTGATTCATGGTCCAACGGATCGGTGGCCGGGAACAGCGTGTTGAGCCGGATCTTGAGCGACACGCCCTGGGCGCGGTAGAGAACCTTGTTGGTAGCGAAGGGGACATGGTGCACCCGCAGCACGCCGGCTGTCTTGAGCAGGAGCCTGTCCCACGCTAAATCCTCGTCACCGTTTGGATTGGCCGGGCTGATGGCGGCGAACTCGCCGCTGTAAATCGTAGCCGACAACAGCGGGAAGCTGTCGCCGATCTCGAGCGGGTCGCCGGTGTTGGCCACCTGCAGGATGCCGCCTTGAGTGAGCGTGCCGATCCCGGTAACCCGGTCACTGACAGGGCCGGAGCGGTTCACCTCTACCGCCGTGATGCTGCCGTCCTTGAGTGTCACATTCTTGCCGCCGACCGTCAGCGTGCCGACAGTTCCGAGCGAGGCGCCCGGGGCGAGCAAGCCGCCGCTCTTCACCGTGATGTTGCCGCCGATGGCGCCGTTGCCGCCCAACGTGCCGGTGCCCTCCACTGTCACCGCCCCGCTGCCAATGGCCCCGTTCACCAACAAAGCGCCCTCACTAACCGTCGTGGGGCCGGTGTAATCGTTAATGGTGCTCAGGGTCAAGGTGCTGCTACCCAGCTTGGTGAGCCAGGCCGCGCCGGAGATCTTGCCAGTGCCGGAGATCGTGTAGTCCAGGACGGAGTTGTTGGTGACGCTGTTGGGCAAGACAAGTGTGTCGAGTGCAACAGCGATTGAGTTTCCCAGGCAGCTTACCGTCAGCAGCGCGTCAACGCTCACGACCGAGCGGTTGGGGTTGCTGACGCGCACACTGTAAGTGCCCGAGTCCGTTCGTTGGACCCCGGTCAGGGTCAGAGTGGTCGTGGTGACCCCGGAGAAGATTCCACCATCGCTCAGGTCCACGCCATTCCTGCGCCACTGGTAGGTCAGCGGCCCGGTGCCTGTGGCCGCGACGGTGAAGTGGACTACGGCGCCAGGAGCCGCCAGTTGGGTCAGGGGCTGGGTGGTGATAGTGGGCGACGGGATCACGGTCAGGAGCGCATTGGCGCTGGTTGTGTTGCCGTAGGCGTTGGCGACCACCACCGAGTAGCTTCCGGCGTCCGCCGGCTGCACGTTGCTCTTCGTATAACTGCTGAGCGTCGCGCCCGAGATGTTCGCGCCGTTGAACCGCCACTGGTAGGTCAGGGGCGCGGTGCCGGTCGCCGCCACGTTGAACGAGACGACGCCGTCCTGATATGCGGCCTGGCTGGAGGGCTGGGTAGTGATGCTCGGCGGCAGGAGGACTGTGAGCGTGGCGCCGGAACTGACGATGCTGCCGTAGGCGTTGGCGACCACCACCGAGTAGGTTCCGGCGTCCGCCGGTTGCACCGCGGCCTTCGTGTAACGGCTGAGCGTCGCCCCGGAGATGTTCGCGCCGTTGAACCGCCATTGGTAAGTCAACGGCAGCACTCCCTGCGCGGTCACAGTGAACGTCGCCCCGTTACCCACAACCACCGACTGGTTCTGGGGCTGGACGACAATCAGGGGCGAAGCAGTCACATAAAGCTGCGTCTGAGGGATTGTCGCCTTGGCCTCGCTGGCGCTGGACCAGCTCAACTGGGCCACGGCCCCGCCGCCGTTCTCGTAATACTCCATCTGGATGTCATAAGCCTGCCCGGCCGTCAGGGCAATCGTGCCGCTCCATTCGGTTGGGCCCTGGTCCACCCACTTGTCAACCAGCAGCACGCCGTTGACCCAGAGGCGCACGCCGTCATCGGTGCGGGTGTAAAAGGTATAGTTCTGGGTGTAGCGCGGCACGACCTGTCCGGTCCAGCGCACCGAGAACGTGTCGGCCCCGATGCTGGAGTCCGGGGAACCGGTGCCCCAGTCGAAATTCACCGTCGCATCGGTGCGGGTCAGCTTGAGGCTCGTGAGATCCTGATTGTCGAAGTATTGGCCCTGGAGCCCGTTGCCGGTGCCGACGGCCACCGGCGAGCTTGTCACCACTAATTGGGCCTGGCTGCTGGTGACCGAACCCCCTGCGTTGCTGACGGCCACGGTATAGAAAGCGGCGTCGGACAACTGCACATTGGCGAGGGTGAGGGTCGAAGAGGTCGCGCCGGAGATGTTCACCCCGTTCTTCCTCCACTGATAACTCGGGGTGGTGCTGCTGCTGGCCACCACGGTGAATGTGGCGGTTTGGCCGGGATCCTTGGTCACGCTGACCGGTTGCTGCGTAATGGTCGGAGCGGTGCTGATAACGGTCACCTGCTCGCTGTGGGTTGCACCAAACCAGGTTACCCCCTCGCGGATCATCCGCCAGTCGGTCGTGTAGGTGCCGGGAGTAGTCGGCGCGGTCATTGTGAAGGTGAACGTGTAAGTGTTTCCGGGCCGCACATCTCCCGAGATCGTATGGCGGGTAGTTGAGGTGAACGGGTCGCTGTCGCCGGCGGCACCCAGGCGGAAGGCCCGCCCCTCGCGCCAGAGCACGCCGCGGTTGCGGAACGTCACGCTGACGCTGTAGCTCTGGCCCGCGTTCATCGTCGAGGGAATCGTGTCGCTTACATACTCGTCGGAATACTTGTCCCAGGTCGGGCTGGTGCCGAAATACTCACAAACACCCTTGTAGAGTCCCCACTCCGCCACGGAGCGGAAGAAATCGTCCGTGAGGTAGGCCGCGTCCACGGCGCACTTGTCGTGGAAGGCCAGTTCGATGAGGCAGGCGGGGCGGTTTGGAATGCGGATCTCGCCGAAGCCGCCGGCGGCATCCTTCACCCCCCGGTTCGCCCAGCCACCGTCATACATCTCCCGGATCGCATCAATCGTATTGTTGTGGACGGCCAGGGCGAGGTTGTAGCTCGCGGCTTCATGGGCCGGATAATCCATCGCCGTATCACGAAAGGTCTCTGTGCCGGTGCCACCCCCGGCGTTGGTGTGATGGGCAATGTAGATTTCCGAGCCGCGGTAATCGGCAAAGCGCGGCCGGGCACGGATGTCGTCGCTGTTCCTGCCGGTGGCGGTTTCCTCGCCGCCGACGCCGCTGGCATTCGCCCATACAGAAGTAGGAAGACCGTTAACCCTCAGCCACGAGTACGCCGCCATCTTCCACCAGGGCTGTCCCTCATAGGTGTTGCAGCAGTTGCTCTCATTCAGCTCGCGGGGAACATGCACCGTTGCTCCATCCTGCGCGAGGTATTGGTAAAGGAACTGCATGAGTCTTATGGAGTTGAGGTCTTCCAGCACCGCTTCGCCGTATCCGCAGGGGTCGGATCGCTGCCAATACCACCCGCTCCCATTCCAGAACCTGCCGTGGCTGGGCCCAATACAGATGTTTCTTCCGCCAAGAGCCTTGCCGGCCTGTTCGGTCGGCGCGGTGGCTTTCGGCGAAGGCCCCGGCTCAACCGGCACGGCCGGCGGCAGATAGGTGTGCAGGAGCTGCCCGCCTGCCTGCAGCCGTATGTTGCCCTCCAAACCGCACTGGCGCAGCGTGGCTCTGACCTGGTTAAGAATCAGGGTCAGCCGTGCTTCGTCAAGCTTGGTGCCGAGTTCCTCGTTCCCGAGGATGTCCTGCGAAAACTCCACGGTCGTGGTATCCCCCTCGGTCTGCAAGGCGAGGATTTTGGTTCCCGGCAGCACTCCTAGCTCAAGTGCCTGGCCACTCATGTTGGCAGACTCCGGGAGTGCCAGTGCCTCCAACGCCAGTACCGGGTCGTTGAAGCTGGGCTGAGCGGGGTTGGACAAGTCACTCGGTTGGAGATTCGAGCCGCCGGATTGGCCGCTGTCCGCGTCCGAATCGCTGGTCAGGGGGTCGCCCGATTTGGTCGTTTGGAGGCTGGCACTGCCGGCCATCGCGAGATTGTCTGCGGACGCCAGCGTCTCCAGCACTGGTTCTGCGCTCGGGGTGAGAACTTCCCGAACTACCGGCTCGCGCAGTGTCCCCCTGAACCCCTCACCCGCCCTAAAGGGCACCCTCTCCCCCTCGGAGGGGGAGAGGGCTCGTGTCTGGACTTGGTTACGCTCTTGCGCCAGCAACTGGCCGACAACCCGATGACCTTTGCCACCGGCAACGCCCCCGCTACCTGCCAGACCATGGTCCAAGCCGCTGCCGCCTGATAAAACCC
>Ga0209606_1003341_pt1 | contig 16234 bp, 12 predicted proteins | sample AD_UKC057_MetaG_FD_184412 | JGI IMG/M metagenome (GOLD analysis project Ga0209606, IMG submission 184412) | Active sludge microbial communities of municipal wastewater-treating anaerobic digesters from USA - AD_UKC057_MetaG (SPAdes) (version 2) | ecosystem: Engineered > Bioreactor > Anaerobic >...
TATATACACTGGCAGGGTGTGGCCATTCCTGTCGGCCGGTGACGGAGGTCTTCAAGAACAGTCTATCCATTGTCTCCTCTTTTCAGGAAACGGCAGAAACAGGCTATTGTATTGATTTTGTTATCAAAACGGCTGCAGTGCCGGAAGAACTGGCCGAAATTGCCGGAAGGCGGGACAGCGCCGTGATGATTCACGAGGGTGACCTGTATAAAATTCATGTGCATACCGACAATAAAGAGGAGATGAAGGCGCAAATCAGCAAGTTGGGTGATGTGTTGCGCTGGGAGGACGATGATCTTTCTAAACAAGTCCGGGATTTCCAGGTTGCCCTCCCGAAATCCCCTCTGCATATTATGACGGATGCCGCCGGGTCTCTGACACGTGATGACGCCAAGAGATACGGATTCACTCTTTTGAACAGTTACCTGAATGTCGGGGAAAAATCTTTGCCGGAAACCTGCTTCCACCCTGATGAATTATACATCGCCATGCGCAACGGTGTAAAGGTTTCCACGTCCCAGGTGTCCGTTTATGAAAGGCATCAGTCTTATGCAGGCGCTCTGGCTCAGTTTGAAAATGTTTTGTATTTATGCGTAGGGTCCGTCTATACGGGGAATTATCAGGCGGCGACAGACTGGAAGAAAGAACATGATGCTCAAAATCATTTCAAGATCATCGATACGGGAGCGGCTTCCGGCCGACTGGGCACCATTGTTTTGTCCACTGTCCAATACCTTGCCAGGACCGGGGATATGGACAAAACCATCGCTTTTGCGAAAAGCGCATCAGCCAGATGCGAAGAGTATTTGTTTTTAGAAAAACTGGAATATCTCGCCGCAAGTGGACGACTGTCCAAACCCAATGCTTTTTTCGGCGATTTGTTGAAGATGAAACCCGTGATTTCGCCACGGCCGGAGGGGGCGAAAAAAGTGGGCATGACGCGCAATCCAAGCGAACAAATCGACATGGCACTGGAAAAACTATCGGCTTCGCTTGCTCGGGAGTCTGAAGCCATTATTATGCTGGAATATTCCGACAACCTTGGCCAGATCAAGACCGTGCAGGAAATCCTGAAGGAACGCTATCCGTTAGCGGACATCATTCTGCAGCCTTTGTCATTAACATCGGGCGCGCATATGGGACCGGGGACGTGGGGAGTGGCGTTTATGAAAATGTAGATGGGCAATGGGCAATAGGTGGTATCGAACGCCTCAACATCCGGAGCCATAGGCGATCATTGGAGGACGCATGGAAAACTCTCAAAACCGTTTTGCCTTTGTCATTCCGGTTTATAATCATGGCGGGACGGTTTCGATGGTTGTGCGGCAAGCGCAAGCTTTGGGTTATCCCGTTTTTGTGGTGGATGACGGTTCCACCGACGAAACCCCCTTGCGGTTGGCGGAAATTCAGGGAATTCATCTTTTGAGGCATGCTCAAAACACAGGCAAGGGTGCGGCAATTCTGACCGGTTTTGCCGCTGTATCTCATGTTGCTGATTTTGCGATTACGATTGATGCCGATGGTCAACATTATCCGGAAGATGCGTTGAAGCTGATTGCCGCCATTCCGGAAAACAAACGTCCTTTGATTGTTGGAGCGCGGCAGGGGATGGATGCGGTTTCGGGCGCTCATATTCCGTGGACCAGCCGATTCGGAAGGAAGTTTTCCAATTTCTGGGTCCGGATGTCGGGCGGGCCGATTCTCTCCGATTCTCAAAGCGGCATGAGAATTTATCCTTTGCCGGAATCTCTGAATCTTGATGTTCAAGCACGGCGTTTCCAGTTTGAGGTGGAGGTTCTGGTAAAAGCGAAAAGAAGAGGAATCTCTGTGGTTGAGGTGCCCGTTCGAGTCGTTTATCAAGTTGGCGCAGCCAGAATTTCCCATTTTCATCCGTTTGTGGATTTTTGGAGAAACGCTAAAACATTTACCCGCCTGATTTTGACCCGGTCGGTTTTACATGATTGAACATCTTGAAATTACAGCTTGAATTTATTCGGGAAAATATGGTAGGCATTTCACCATGTTTTTTTATGCCATGAAAAAGGAAGGAAAATAAAAAATTGCTGGCTGCCGAAGTTTCCAAACAGGATTTGTTTAAGGCCTGTGAGTCGCTTTTTGGTTCGGATATTGATGTGTCGGTTGAATTTTTGCGTTATCTGAAACCATCCGGTGTCAAGGCTGCCTATCGCAGGAAAGCTATGGAAACGCATCCGGACCGCGCGGCGGCATTGGACGGCCATGCGGATTTTATGGCGGATCGTTTCAAAGAGGTTAGTCTGGCCTACCAGTTGCTTCAGGATTTTCTGGCAGCGCCCTGGAAGTATTCGCTGGATGAAAGCGGGACGCTTTACAAACGGAAACCACCTGCCGAACGTCCAGCGGACAGACGCCGCGAGACTGAACCTGCTCCGAAAGTGGAGCCACACTATGCCGGCCGGATGCCGTCCCGGAGACTCCTGTTTGGTCAGTATCTTTATTATGCGGGACATGTTTCACTCTCCACGCTGGTGAAGGCGATTGTCTGGCAGCGGATGCAGCGTCCGTCGGTTGGCGCCATCGCCGTCAGCTGGGGGTGGCTGGAAGGCGGCGACATCGGAGATATTTTGCGCAACCGGAGATATGGAGAAAAATTTGGAGAATGCGCTTTTCGTCTGGGACGCCTGTCCCGGCATCAGTTGGCGCAACTGCTGGAAAAACAAAAACAGTCTCAGCCGTTAATCGGCAAATATTTCATGGAACAAAACATTCTTTCCGCCCAGGATCTGTTTAAACGAATCGTGGACATGAAAGTCCATAACAAGAAATTCTGGAAATAAGACCGGGAAACCCGGCAAAGAGACAGCTTACGAAATACTGGATTTTTCTTCCTTGGCGCTCTTGGCTTCCTCGGTCGTCGTCTGACGAGTGTCAAGTTGAACGGGTTTTGATTTTTTCCAGAAACGAAGGATTTTTTGCAAAAAACCACCGGATTTTCTGACGCTTTCTCCAGCTGTCTGGGGGGTGTTGATCTTCAGCAAATAATCGTAAAAAAGTTTTCCTTCTGTAAATTCGGGATTCAGGCTCAAGGCCTTGTCGAGGAAATTCTCCGCTTTGTAAGCATCACCTGCCTCAAAATGCGCCCGCCCGATATTGTAATAAAGATTTTCATCTTCCGGGGAGATCAGAAGCACTTTGGAATATTTTTCCAAGGCTTCGGTGAATAAGCCGTCTGCCCGACGCTGCATACCCATGTCATTATAATGGTTTGCAACGGCTTCCCGGATATCATCGCTTTCGTTGATCAGCTCCATGGCCTGGGGTAAATTGTTTTGATCCATATATTCAATGGCTTGGATGATTTTTTGACGAATTTCCTGAAGTTGTTTTTGTTTTTCCCGGTCTATTTCCAGTCTTTGGACTTCCGCGGCTTCTTCGTCTTTTTTAATACGCTCAATAATCTCTTCTTCCTGGGCCACGATCATGCTTTTGATAAATTCCAGGTTGGTATCCAAGTCGGAGTCTCCGAAGGATATTACTCCAAATATTTCCTGAAATTTCTTGTGTTTTGCCAGGTTGTTTAAGAAAATATCGATGCCGCCATCGAGTTCTCTCTTTTCTTTATCTGTTTTGGGAATCGAAGGTGTTTTTTCGATCACCTCTTTAAAGGTGATCAGACTGGCGGCGATTTTGCCCTGTCGAAGCTGCATTTCGCATTGATGGAAGCGATGAAAAAGATCAGCTATCGTTGTGATTTTTGTTGCCATTGCCTCTCTCGCATTCAGGGTAAATAAATGGAAAAGATGCCGCCGCCCAGAGATCCGCCATTCATAACGGAAATAAAGCCTTTTTTATCGTTGTTGACGTGCATGCCTGCAACCATGAGTGAAAAATAAAGACCCAACCCTGTGCTTCCGGTTTTAAAGTCGATTTCCTGCTTGAATTCCGGCTGCTTGTTTTCATTAATCAGCATGGAGGGCGGATAGCCCCTCCCGTCATCCTCAATTTGCAAAACCAGATAGCCATTTTCTGTAAAGGCTCGGATTTTTACTGTATTCTGTGCGTAGCGGAACGCATTGTTAATGACATTGTCCAAAACACCCGCTACCAGATTTCTGTCGAATGCCCAGAACAGACCTTCTTCAGACTCGGTGTAAAGGTGGATGCCTCGGGAATTCAGTAAAATTTCATGGGTTGTGGCCACTTCGTCGAGCACATCCTCAATGGCCTGATAATCGATATTCGCGGAAAGTTGTGATTTTTCCGCCTTGTAAAGCGAAAGCAAACGAATCAGGCTGTTGTTCAGACGCTGGATTTCGTATTGCATGGCATAAAATTCCTCATGTCTGTCGCAATTCTTTTCACGGCAGCTGACAATAATGTCGTCGATATTGTTCAATAAAACCCCCAGGGAGTTTTTGGTGTCGTGCAGGGTGGACGCCAGAATGTCGGCAAAATTCATTTTATTATCCATATTGTTCCTCAGTGCATAGATCCCGGTACATGACCAGCAGGGCGGCCAAGTCGGCATAATTTTCGTCGATTTTCCGGACTTTATCGAGATAGGATTTGGCGCGAGCAAGATACTCATTGTTTACGCCTGTTTCCCTCATGTAGAGCATGAGAACCTGTGCCGCATTGGCATTGATAATTTTGTTGTCCGGCAGTTGTCCGGCGGCCTTTTCAAAGTAGGCAATCGCTTCCGTCAGTCTGCCTTCCTGGGCCAGTTTGACGCCTTCATTGTTGAGGCGGATGATTTCGTCTCTTGTGGTTTTAATCAGAGCGTCTCCCTTGTCGGTCATGCCCATATCTCTGAAAATCATGCGCACGTCATCCAACGCTTTCTCATTGTCATGATTGCTGCTGACGATATTTTTGATAATCGCTTCACCTTTTTCTTCGTTACCGGTCAGGAAATAGGCTTGAGCCAAATCCAGCGCCAGATGGCTGGGAATGTCCCCTTGCATGTTTTCGGCAAGCTTCTGTGCGTCGGTTAAAGAGCGCTTGGCCTCGTCGATTTTGTTCATCTTGGTATAGACAAAGCTTTCCGCAACGCTCAAGTGCAATTGCGCATCGTTGTCGTTGGGAAACTCCTTTGTCGCGCTTCCCAGCACTTTCAAGCCTTCCTCGGCGTTGTCGCAATGAACCAAGGTTTTTGCCAGACTGGTGTAATCGGAAGAATTCTTGTAGCAGGAATTCTTGCCCTGTTCCACGGCGGCTTTAAAAGAGGTTTCCGCGGTTTTGAAGTCCTCATTTCGGTAGGCGATGTTTCCCAGATTTTTTTGCCGGAGAAGCGCTCTCGGTGAAATATTCACTGCCTTCATGAGAATTTGCTGTGCTTCCTGCGCATTGTTCAGCTTCAACAGGGTTTCCGCTAGATAATCATAGGCGGGCATGAGTTTGTTGTTGTGGGAAATGATGTATTCAAAAATATCTTTTGCCCGTTCATAATTGCCTCTTAATAACTCTACACGCCCCCGACCCAATTGTGCCCATCCGACATTGCCCATGCGCATAATCTTGTCATAAAAATCGGCCGCGCGCGGATAATCCGCCTTTTTCAGAAGCACTTCTCCCTTGAGAGACATAATTTCCGAAAGGTTTCCGGGATTTGTCGCCAGTAATTCGTCACATATCCGCAGTGCGCTGTCAAAATCCTTGTTCAGAATTGCTCTTTCCACATCGCGGATATTTTCCTTCTTTGCAGCAATGTTTTTGATTCTTTTTTCCAGAACTTCCTTGGCGAAAGGTTTCATGATGTAAGAATCCGGTTGATATTCCATTGCACTCATGATCATTTCCGCCGTATTTTCCGCGGTAATCATGATGAAGATACTGGAATATCCGATGTAGCCGCGGAATTTTCCTTCTTCCAGAACCTGCTGACCTGATTTTCCCGAACCCAGATTATAATCACACAGAACAATGTCAAATCGGCGAAGCGCTAATTTCCGCACCGCTTCTTCTCCGCTCGCGGCGTCATCAATATACATGATGCCGAAAGACCTTAACATATTCTTAATGGTCAGCCGGAAATTGAAGAAATCATCAACAACCAGGACCCTTTTCATCTTTAGATTAATCAGTGGTTTGTCATCTGTTTTCACTTTACACCCAAAAAGATGTATGGATTAAAGTTGCCGTATCTGCACAACATAAAAAACTTGTTCGTCCGAAACAATTGAGCACTTCTTTAGAATATTTTTCAGAAAAACGCCAGAGCATTCAAACCCATTTTTTCTTTCTGTCTGTCTGTCAATGCGTTTTCAAGCTTTTTCTTGCACCGGCTGAGAAAATATGTTTGTAAATCAGCGTGTAATTAATAATTTTATTGTTATTATATGGATTTACATGCCACAACAGTCGTATCACATCCGATGGTCCATTGTTTTTTTTACCGCTGTTATCGTCGGGCTGCTTTTCTTTTGGGAAACTACCCATTTAAAAATTGAAACGGACATTCTGGAATCCATGCCGCATTCCGATCCGGTTTTAAATGACGCTCGTCAGGTGATCACACATTTACCTGTTCAGGACCGGGTATTTCTTGATTTGGAACAGGCTGTTCCCGATCGCGACAAGTTGGCTGGGGCGGCCGGCTTTGTTACCAGGAAGTTGAAAGAAAGCGGCTTGTTTTCTAAGGTTGGAGTTGGTGATGAAGCCAGTCATTTTCCGGAGCTGATCGCTCATGTCCACAACCATCTGCCATCCCTTTTGAGTCAATCTGATCTGGAACAAAGAATCCAGCCGCTTCTGCAACCGGAAAAAATTCGACAGGTGATGATGCAAAACCGGCAAAGTTTAGAGCAGCTTGAGGGAATTGGTCGGGCGGAGATGATGGCCAAGGATCCTCTGGGTTTTTCCGGTGTGATTCTGGAGCGGTTATCTGTTCTGCTTCCATCTGGCGGTGTTCAATATCATCAGGGGCAGCTGCTTTCCGCCGATGGCCGGCACGCGTTGATAATTGCGCGCATCAAAGGGTCGGGGACAGATTCGGTTCGCGCTGCTCAAATTGAAAAACTTCTTGCGGATTGCAGGAAAGAACTGGCACTTTATGATCATAGCCCAAATCAGTATCTTTTGTCTTCTGTTGGATCTTATCGGGCGGCATTGGACAATGAAACCATTGCCAGACGCGACACGCGTCTGGCAATCATATTGACAACGCTCGTGATCGGTCTGCTGCTCATCCTGGCGTTTCCCCGTCCGCTTATCGGCCTTTTGGCTCTTCTGCCCTCGTCTGTGGGTGCGATTGCGGCCTTGTTCGTCTGTTCCTGGCTGTTTCCATCTATGTCTTTACTGGCAGTAGGTTTTGGTGGCGCCATTATGGCATTTACCGTTGATCTTGGACTAACGTATCTGCTGTTTTTGGACAGGTCTTACGCCACTTTAGGGAAACAGGCGGCGCGGGAGGTCTGGTTGGCGGAATTAACGGCAGTGATGACAACGGTAGGTGCGTTTCTGACGCTTTTGATCAGCGATTTTCGCATTATGGCCCAGATTGGCGTATTTGCCGCCTTGGGCGTGACTTTTACTTTTACCTTTGTCCATTTTGTTTTTCCGAAAATTTTTCCGGCCATGCCACCGGCAAGGTCCCGCACCAACCGTTTTCTGCAAAGTGTGGTGGAAAAATTTGCGGCGCCAGCAAAGTGGAAACTGGCTGGAGCCTTCGGTTTTGCCTTGGTCATGTTGATCTTTGCCAAGCCGGTGTTCCATGTTGATCTCCAGGCGATGAATTCCGTGAGTCCTGAAACGCTTAAAGCGGAAAAAAAAATACAAGAGATCTGGGGAAATCTGTCCGGTAAATGCTATGTTCTGCTCGAAGCTCCAACCATCGAGAATCTGAGGCAAAAGGACGAACAATTGTCGGCTTTTCTGGCAGAGGCCATGAATCAGGAGAAGATTAAAAGCGCTATGCTGCCGTCGGTGCTTTTTCCATCGGATGAGGCGGCGCGCCGCAATTTTGCAGCCTGGCAAACATTCTGGACGCCCGGACGTCTTGGCGCGCTCGAAAATGCTTTGCATGATGCCGCAGGAGAAAATGGTTTTGCCGTTGATGCGTTTGATTCTTTTTGGAAAATGATGACCTCCTCCGGACCGGTTTCCTCTCCAATACCGAAAACTTATTTTGATATGTTGGGCATTGCAAAAACGGCAGATGGATTTGCGCAAGTGACTCTGGTATCCGTTGGTTCTCATTACAACGCCGAGGAGTTCTTTTCATTTCTTCATCAAAACAGCCTGGCCAGATTGTTTGATGCCGGTTTATTCAGCAGGCAGCTGGGGAATTTACTCAAAAGCCTGTTCATCAAAATTGCCCTGATGGTTACGATTGGCATTATTGCACTCATTTTTCTTTTCTTTTTGGATTGGCGTTTGTCTCTAGCTGTGCTTTTACCAAGCGCCTTTGCGCTTTGCGCCACAATGGGTACGCTGCGAATGATCGGTCATCCGCTGGATATTCCCGGTATTATGCTCTGGATTGTCATTTTGGGCATGGGAATCGACTATGCCTTGTATTATGTATGTTCTTATCAGCGACATCCCGATGAGAACTCTCCGACAATCAAGACCATTCAATTGTCCATTTTTCTGTCTGCCGCCACAACGTTCATCGGTTTTGGCGTGCTGGCCCTGGCTGAGCATTCGCTATTGCGAAGCATTGGTCTTGTGTCTCTTGCCGGTATTGGTTACTCCCTGATCGGCGTATATTTTATCCTGCCCACACTGATGCAGAAGATCTTTGCGCCCTATCCGTTTCCGGAAAGCGACGTTTTAGCCGGTTCCCAAGAGCATTTGCGGCGGACGGTGTTACGATACCGGCATTTGCCCGGATATCACAGAGTATTTGCACGTTTGAAAATTCTAATGGATCCGATGTTTCGGGAGCTGCACCAATATGTAAAGAATCCCCGAAGGATTATCGACATTGGTTGTGGCTACGGCGTTCCTTCGACATGGCTTCTGGAAATTTATCCGCAGGCCAAAGTTTTCGGTCTGGAACCGGATGAGGAAAGAGTGCTGATCGCCAATCGCGTTATCGGCACGCGAGGATATGTGGAAACAGGTGCCGCGCCCAATCTTCCTTTCGTGGAAGGTCGGGTTGATTACGCACTGATGCTGGATATGCTACATTTTTTAACTGCGGAGGAAATGCGTCTGGTGTTCGATCGGATTTACCGGAAATTGGATGAAGGCGGCACGCTGCTGATCCGTACGACGATTCCTTCAGAGATCAAAGTGCCTTGGAAACGATGGCTTGAAGTGGTGCGGCTGAAAATGACAGGCATACGGGAGCATTTCCATCAGGAAAATGAGATCACGGGCTTAATGACGGCTGCCGGATTTTCTGCTGTCGTTCATCCTTCTTGCCGCTCGGGTGTGGAAGAAAAGTGGTTTGTGGGGAAAAAGGTGCAGGTTGAAAACTGAATCGCGGTGCGTTGGTCCAATGCAGAGATGAATGCGTCTCTGCATTGGACCATTCTGCTTCCTGAAGGATTTGGCTATTTAAAAATGGAGAAGACGGCATTTCGAATCTTTTCGATACCGCTTTTGTCCTTCATAATGGCTTCCAGTTCTCCCGCGTCAAGATGTACAGCCCCGCATTTATCGTTGATGCACACATCAATTTTTACATTTCCATAATCAATTTCCGCCAGGCTTTGCGTGCCGCACCGGAAACAGTGGTTTCGGTGTTCTTCCTGGTATTTTTGATTCATTTCCTGCGAGATTTTTTCTCGCAACATCTTAATTTTCTTCTGTTCTTGTTCCTTGAAGTATAGATCTTCATGATCTCCCGTGCTGATTTTTACATTTAATTTCTCCTGCGCCATTCCATCCTCCTTTTTATTGATGCTGTGGTGACCTTCAACCCACTTTTGTTGTATGAATTTTTTGCAATGAAAGTATATGCACAAGATCCTCCCATGTCAAATCAATATTGGGCAAAACCCTATTGGAAACGGGAATGAAGAAATCATGTATTTATTATACATGAATAATCCACGAAAAATCACCAAATGTAGATATTGACAATACCTTTTCCTATCAGTAAGAAACCATATACATGATATGGATATTTAAGAAGATAAAGGGAATGATTTTATGGAAAATTTGAAAAAAGTACTCAACGATGGTGGTCGAAAAGTTTTCGAGTCGGATAACCTTTCACCCCGTGTAAAAGTTGGATTGTCCTCTGTTTCTTCTGATGACATCTACCGCATGCTTTTTCGTATGTCTCCCTACATGATTCTTCTGACCAGGCTGGGAGATGGAGAAATATATGATGTCAGTGATGTGTTTTGTCAAGTCATTGGATTCAAAAGAGAAGAAGCCATTGGCAAGACCACTGTCCAACTGGGATTATGGCCGGACCAGGATAGGGGAAAAATGGTCAAAGTTCTTTTGCGGGATGGGGGATTCCGGAATATGGAGATTCGGCATCGTAAGAAAGACGGTGCAATCGTGAGCTTTTTGGTTTCCGGGGAATTGCTTCTGACCGGCAATGAACACTACGTTCTTTCGGTCTCCGTGGATGTTACCGAACGGAAAGACCTGGAGAGTAAATTGCTGTCCATGCAGGCGTTCAACGATGCCGCGATTAACAGCATGCCGGGATTATTTTATGTTGTGGATGAGAATTTCAGATTTCTTCAATGGAATGAGAGTTTGCCGAATATCACCGGTTATACAAATGAAGAAATTCGCGATATGCAGGTTTTGGATCTTCATTCTGAAGAGATGCGCCTTACAATAGCCGAAGAGATAAAAAAGGTTTTCCAAAAGGGCGAGCATACCGCAGAAGCGAGTATGCGGTTGAAAGACGGCAGTGTGAAAATCTTTCTCTTTAACTCCAAAAGCATGCGTTATCAGGGGAAAAACTGCGTTATCGGCACGGCCACCGATATTACCGAGCTCAAGCAGGCCGAAAAGGAGATGACGCAATTTGCTAAAAATCTTGAAGATGCCAATACCGCCCTGCGTATTCTGATGCAGCATAGGGACATGGCGCAAAAGGAAACGGAAGCAAAATTGCAGGCGAACATCAATGATCTTGTTATTCCCTATTTGAAAAAGCTGCAGAAAGCCTATCCGGACGAACGTTATCGTAGTTACCTGAATATTCTGGAGCAGAATCTTCGCAATGCCCTGTCCCCATTTATGAAAGATTTTCTGTCCTTTCATACAAACTTGACGACTCAGGAAATTCACATTATCGATCTGATCAAAAAAGGGAAAAACACCAGTGAAATTGCCGCTATTCTCAGTTCCTCCGCGAAAACGGTGGCAACCCATAGAAACAATATCCGAAAAAAACTGAATCTGGTGAATTCAAAAACGAATCTTCGCTCGTACCTGCAGTCATCCTGGAAATAATGCATGATGGAGAACTGTTGAAAATTCCTTTCTCATCTTGCTTTGGTTAAAGGAGGTTTATGGTTTTCAACCAGTCCCCGGTTGACTATTAAGAAATTATGTGTCAAAACCCGGCCAAAAGCTTGGCGGTAACGGTTATGATCCAGGAAAGGATTCCAAACGTGAATGTTCAAACGGGAAATCATTCCCATCAATGTCCGGGACTGCTTTTTGGTACGTTGCTTCGAATAAGATTTGAAGGGTTCAGCACGATTCTGACCAACCTGATCGGCTTGGAAGAGGGATTGCATCTGATTATCAAAACTCCGCCGATCCCGGAAATCGGAACAAAGCTATTTCAGAAAAATAATATTATTATTCAGTATTTGTATTCCGGACAAGTTTTCGGTTTTCGAACAACCTTGCTTGGTTTGGTCAATGATCCTTTCCGTTATGCCATCTTGGCGTATCCGACGAAGGTCGAAAAAGTCAACATCCGCAAGCACGAAAGAATCAACTGCATGCTGCCCGCCAAACTTCAGATGTCCCGTGAAACTTTTGCCGTTTTAATTGAAGACATCAGCGAAGGAGGCTGTTATTTTGAAGTAACCGCTTCCAAGGATGGAAAATTTCCTCTTATGCGCATCGGAGAGGAGGCGCAGCTCATTGTGACTTTACCGGGCATGATGGAAAGTATCACCCTCATTATTCTGGTGCGAACCATTAAGTGCGATATTCGCACGATGAAAATCGGTGTTCAGTTCAAGCGTCCGGATAAACGAAGTGATGAAGTCCTAAACTTTGAGGCCATTAAAAATTACATTGAACATTTTCAGATGAGGGATTGGTCGGAAACATAACTTCAGCCAATGTCTTTGAAAATATTAACACCGGCCTGATGCTTCATTTCCTTGCGGTAACGCTCTTTCCAGCCTTTATCCGTCAGGTTGTCTCTGAAAATAAGTTTCAGAAGCGGTTTGACAGCGTATGTCCAGATCGGGATCCAAAGATGTCCCTGACTTTTGGATTGCGCGGAAGGTTCCCACCAGCCCAGAATTTTCTGACGATGCAGCCAAACCAGGTATTGCAATTGATCGGTGTCGAGATGCTTGGTTTTGACATTGGCCCAGATACCGTTGTACCATTTGTAATCCTCGGGATTTGTGACCAGTCCTTGTTCCAGAAGTTCCCTGCGCATTAATGTTTTTGGATAGGGGGTCAGAATCTGGCAATAGGCGCTGTCGGCATCCAATGATTTCAGAAATCTGTAATTTTCCATAATGTCTTCTTCATTATCGTCCGGAAATCCGAAAATAAGTCCGGCAACCACCATAATGTTGTATTTGTGGCATAATTGCACCGCCTGACGTGAGGCGTTGACGATGTCACCTTTGTGTGCCGCTACCAGATTTTTCCTCGATACATTTTCAATGCCCAGAAAGATGGATCGAATTCCCGCCAGAGACATTTTGCGGACCATCTCTTCGTTCCTGGACATGGAAACGCAATCTGCCTGAATAATGAATTTCAAGCCCCGGTAATTGCGAGCAATAATGGCGTCACAAAGGTCGATCACCCGTTCCGGATTCAGCACCAGATTATCATCCGAGACAAAAATCCAGCGTGTCCGACGCTTGAAATAAATGTCGTCAATATCTTCCAGCACTCTTTGAATTGGAAAGGTCCGAAACGTCTTACCATACATATGCTTCATACTGCAAAAGGAGCAGGCGCGCGTGCAGCCGCGAGAGGTTTCCATCACCTCGACTTTAGACAGCATGACATGATAGCCGGACGTTAAACGTCTGTTATCCCGGATGGGAATTTTAAGACGGGCAAGATCAAGGAGTTTTCCTGCCGGATTATGGATAAATTGATTCCTATGTTTATAGGACAGAGACGGAATATCCTGGACCCGGCCCGCGCCGGAAAGAGACTGAATCAGACGCCGGAAGCATTCTTCCCCTTCTCCACGGACCATATAATCAATTAGGCCGGATTCTGCGGAGGAGGCAATTTCTTCGTACATCAGCGTTGCATGATAACCGCCGATCACAATGGTCGCTTCAGGTAAGAGACGCTTGATCAAACGTATCAGCGCCACGCAGGTTTCATACTGCCAGGCCATAGCGGATAACCCCACGACTTGCGGACGGATTTTCAGAAGAATTTTTTGCAGGTACCGGGCGAGCTGTTTGCGTTTCCGGATCAGATCGGCAATAAAAACTTCATGTCCTTCATCAATGTTTGCTCCGACACTGGCGATACCGCAATTGGGCATGTGAAACGCGCTTTCACGCATGATGACCGGGGCCACGTCCGGCATGGACAGAAGAAGAATTTTCACGAATGCTGCCTCTCGAATGATTATATTTTCCCTGCAGCCACCAGCCTGGAAAAATGCTCAAATGACCGGTCATATGTTTTTTCCGCCTCTTTCGGAAAAAAGCATCCGGGAATCTGCCTTTTGGAAAGATGATAAGTGATGCAATCACAGCAGACCCCCTTTCGCGGGCATGGCTCATAGGTGCAATTGCATTTTTTCAGATGGTTTTCCTTTTTGCATTCCATAATTTTTATCCCAACCATAGTTTGTGTGCGGGGTTTTTTTTAGAGTGATTCAGTTTAACTGATTCTTCGGAAGATAGCAAAGATAATTTCTTGCAAATTAGACGGGATGGGATAATGAACAATCGGCCATATCCGATGAAAAAGGAGATGGGTACAGCCTGACCAGACTCTGTGGCTGAAAGAAGGAAAAGGATGACCAGAAAAAAAAAATCTGCAAGCAGAAAGCGCTCCGTGTCGGATGTTCCTCTTCTGGGATTACTATCCGTCCTGTATTTTGCGCAAGGTTTGCCTTCAGGACTTCTGGGGAAAGCCCTGCCCTCCCTTTTACGCGAACAGGGGATATCCTTGTCCGCTATCGGTTTTACTGCGATGCTAGCCCTTCCGTGGACATTGAAATTTCTTTGGGCGCCTTTTCTGGACCGATTCTGGACGAGGCGTGGCTGGCTTTTAACACTCAATCTGACAACCTGCCTCATCATGCTATTGATCGCTGCCCGCGATTTCAGTCTGTGGGTAACACAATGTTTTTCTGTCCTGCTGGTTCTACTTTTCGGAATGAATCTGGTAGCCGCTACTCAAGACATTGCCACAGATGCCCTGGCGGTCAGCAGGCTTTCTCCTTCCCATCGAGGTTTGGGAAACAGTGTTCAAGTAATCGGTTATAAAGTCGGGATGATGATCGGGGGCGGGCTTTTGCTGTGGCTGGTTTCCCGCTTCGGGTGGCCATGTTCCTATGGTGCGCTTGCTCTTTTGATCATCCCGGTTCTCATTTGTGTCTGGTTCATGAAAGATGAATCATCTTTGGATGAATGTACGGCCAGTCGTCCAGTGTGGTGTGGCTTTCGGGGGTATCGGCATTTATTTGCCGATTTTCTGCACCGTCCACGGATGGGATGGTGGCTGATGACCGTGGCTTTTTTCAAAGCGGGCGATTCGCTGGCGTCGCGAATGATCGGGCCGTTTTTGACCGATCAGGGAATGCCCCTCGCGGACATTGGACTTTTAACGGGGATCGTCGGTGCTTTTGCCGGATTGGCCGGCGCTCTCCTGGGTGGTTTGTATCTGACGCGCTGGTCGCGACGCAGTGCACTCATTTTATTTGGTGGTTTACAGGCGGCGGGTTTTGCCGGCTATCTGCTGATTTCCAACGGTTCATGGAGTGGTAATAATCTTTTGTATGCCGTTATTTGCGTGGAACAGTTTGCCGATGGACTTTCAACGGTAGCGCTGTTTACGGCGATGATGGATGTTTGCCGTCCACAATCGCCAGGTTCTGATTACACCCTACAGGCGGCATGTCAGGTGACGGTTTCCGGCCTGGCTGCGCTGGTGAGTGGCATTTTTGCACAGGCCTTCGGATATGCCGCTCTTTTTGCCACTGGAAGTTTTGTAACGCTTTGTGCTCTTGTGCCGGTTTTGATGTTTTATCGGAACAGGTAAATTCATTTGCTGATATTTCAAGAGCTTAACGGTTTCCGGATTTTCATTCCGATGAGCAATACGTTATGCAACATGGGCATAACGGCGACCGCGGTCTCACACATTAAGATCCATGAGCGTCATGTGGTAGTGATTAGGGAGCATTACGGCAATGGTCATCAATCCCAAAGGTGGCATAACCGTTTTGAATCCGGCGGCTTTGAGAGCACTTTCATGGCTCCAGAAAGTTTGAGGAGTCTTGGGGTGTATTATTAATGCTTTGATTTTATTCATATTGTCATCATTGAGTCATTTTGTGAATTTACTATAACTAAAGGCATAACATATGTCAATATATAAGCATATAAATTAGCATATATAAATGCTATAATAATAGCCTTATTGTGGCAAATAAAACGTTATAATAATATAGACGAGATGATGGCATTTAATATATGTAAAAATTAACAAAAAAAATTCAGGAGGGGACAATGACTGTTATTCGGAAAGAGCAAAAAGAACGATTAAAAAATGTTTTGCTAAGGGTAAGCATACCCGCGCAATTGATGAGCGAATTAAAAAAAACGCAAAAGCTTTGCCGGGAGAATAAATTATATTTTGATGTTAAGCCGGATATTATTGCTGCCGTGGAAAAAGCAATTGAAGAGGCGTTGGTTATTGTCAGTGAAGAAAAGAAAAGACAGTCTGAAAAAAATGCATGAAGGATGATCTGTGAAGAAAATGCTATGACTCAAACGGTTTTTTTAAGCATATTTTTTTTGCCGGTCATCCTTCATGAGGATATTTTCGTACAGGAAAAGAGCCATGATGATTTCACGCCTGGCCTGATTGGAAAGCGAAGCGATACCTCATCATGGCTTGGGTTCAATTTTTTTTGATGGTTAATTGGCGA
>Ga0209606_1003355_pt1 | contig 16193 bp, 8 predicted proteins | sample AD_UKC057_MetaG_FD_184412 | JGI IMG/M metagenome (GOLD analysis project Ga0209606, IMG submission 184412) | Active sludge microbial communities of municipal wastewater-treating anaerobic digesters from USA - AD_UKC057_MetaG (SPAdes) (version 2) | ecosystem: Engineered > Bioreactor > Anaerobic >...
GGTAAGAAGCCGAATTGTCGGAGTGCAGACTTCCTGATCTCATCGGGGTTATTCAATGATTACTCAGAATCCGTTTTGGCACTTTTTTGATGCCATGTTCGTATGGGACCGCAGAAAAGGGACCACGAAATAGCCAATGGCAGTAAAGGGCATCCATGCTTCGTTACTGACGGCTATTTCGTCGTCAGTCCCTTTTTGCTCCGTCTTTTTGTTTGTTTTTCAGTGCCATGGACATTTCCGACGAGATCAGGATATCTGGAGTGAAACCTATAATCATAAAGAACGTAGAAGCGGCATCCTGCCGCTTTACATCAAGAAACTCACGTCGGCCGCAGTTACAATGGAAGTGTCAGGCTGCCACTTCTATGATACGCATCATTTCTTAGGTGCGGATTAAGGGTCTTCCAGTTGTATTTAACCGTACTCACCCGTTACAGTACCTGCAGGTATTTGGAACGCCCGCGTTCAGTCCTTTCCGGTCAGAAAAAGGGAAAGCGAAACGCAACGTTGGAGGACTGCTGAAATGGAACATGGCCGTTTATTTATATTTTTGTTTGCTCTGGGAATGTCTTGTCGTATCTTGTCCGCAATTGCCGCTGATGCCCCGCCACCGCGACAAGAAGAGGCTTATACTTCTCCCTCTGTGGAAACGGCCGGTCCCGATGTACCGGGATGCGAGGCAAGCATCCCTTTTCGCCCGCTGACCTCAGGTCCGAAAGCGCATTGGTTTGCTTATTACGACAAACATCAGTTTGATCCTTCGGACCGGTATGTGTTGGGTATGGAAGTTGGGTTCGAGGACCGCGCACCGGGACTGGAGGACGCTAGTGTACTGGGCATGGTAGACCTGCGTGATGCTGACAAATGGATTCCTTTTGCCGAGTCCACTGCCTGGTGCTGGCAGCAGGGCTGTATGCTTCAATGGCTGCCGGGTACGGACGCCGAAGTCATATACAATGCCCGGGAAGGAGACCACTACATCAGCGTTATCCAAAACGTGTTTACCGGGGAGAAGCGCACGTTGCCCAAGCCGGTCTATGCCGTCAGTCCCGACGGCAAAACCGCAGTGGGACTTAATTTTGCCCGCGTTAACGATACCCGTCCCGGTTACGGTTATGCCGGCATTCCGGATGCGGGGGCCTCGGAACGGTATCCGGACAACGACGGCATCTATGCCCTTGACCTGGTTACGGGGGAATCCCGGCTGATTATTACCCTTGCCCAGGTCGCCACAGCCTACGCTGATGAGACAACAGATGACGGCAAACACTGGTTCAATCATCTCCTGTTCAATACGGACGGGTCGCGGTTTATTTTTTTGCACCGCTGGCATCGCCCCGACGGCAAGGGACGATATACGCACGGCTTCACCGCACGGCCCGATGGCGGGGACATCTTCCGCTTCAACGGTCATGGTATGGTGTCCCATTTCATCTGGCGTGATCCGCAGCATCTGCTGGCCTGGTCGCACGAACCGGATTCGGGCAACAAATTTCATGTATACAAAGACAAGACCGATGAGGTTACTGTGGTAGGTGAGGGCACATTGACCACGGACGGGCATTGTACCTACTCTCCCTGTGGTAAATGGATTCTGAGCGACACCTATCCCGACCAGGAAAACATGCAAACCCTGATGCTGTATCGGGTGGCGGACGGCAAGCGGATTGACTTGGGCCGGTTTTTCCAGGAGAAACCTCAGGACATTCAGCTGCGTTGCGACTTGCATCCCCGCTGGAGCCGCGACGGGAATTATATTTGTATTGACTCCAAATGTTCCGGGCAGCGCCAGATGTACCTGCTTGATGTTGCCGAAATTCTTGGCCGGAAGGATTGATGTAATCGTTTTTCATCCGATTACAAACATTGAATTGCCGTGATGTTCCGGAAAATGCAGATCCGTTCTTGTACCTGTATGCCTTGTCTTCGTAAAGGAGAAACGTTTATGAAACCGAGTTTTATCCTTGCCCTTTGCATACTTCCCCTGTTTCTCCAGGCGGATGATTCCTGGAAACTGCCCCTGGAGGAAAAGGAGATCCTGCTGGAACAGAACAACGTGGAGCGACACAACATACTGGGGCTCTATCCCAGTCAGGTGGATGTGCCGCTGGATGGCGGTCCTGTGGATTATTCCACCCTGGGCACCTGCAATATCGCCCACGCCGTCTGCTGGTCGGCGAATTACCTGGCGGGCGCTTCGTACCGCTATTCGTTTTTGAAGCGGTCCGGCGCGCCTGCGGACGTCGTGGAGAAGGCGCGTGCCCGAGCGGACGAGATCTTCGAGGGTATTTACCGATGCCAGCTGGTGACAGGCGTGCGAGGACTGCAGGCAAGGGGGTATGCCCTGGGTCATGGGGAATCCTACGAAGAACGGGGCATAGAACCGTTCAATGATTCCTGGCAGCAGGGCGCAGGAGAATATTCCGGCCTGCGCTGGCGTGGAGACCCGAGCCATCATAATTACAGTGATGTCACGGCGGGTCTCGGGCATTACTATGACCTTGCCGCGGAAGGCCCGCAAAAAGACCGGTGCCGCGAAGCGATCGACGCGCTGGTCGGCTACTGGGTGGACAATGATTGCAAGGTTGTGCATATTGACGGCAAGAAATTCACGCCTATCCTGGGTTTTCATGACGGGAAAACATTGAACACGCGTATCATGATGGCCATTGCCGGGGCCAGGACCGCGCTCCATGCCACGGGAAATGCCAAGTACCAGGAGATGTATGAACGCCTGGTTGGTCAGTTTGGCGTGCGCGGGCTGAAGCACTTCACGACTGAAAAAGACTTCGATGATGCCGAACACGTGTTCTGCCACCTGGAAAATTTGTTCCGTATCGAAACGGACCCGGAATTGCTGGCGGCCTACCGTGTTGTGTTGGACGGGCTTTGGGCCAACCACAAGAACGATGCACAGACCCTGTTCACCTATATTTACCTGAGCCTGACGCCTGACGCGCCGGACGGCGACAAGGCGCTGAAAGAGGGGTTGTACTCCCTGCAGACATGGCCGACGGACATGATATTCCAGCCCACCATGAGCAGCCTGAACCCGGAGTTAACGCCGCCCTACCCGGTGTATGCCGCCGCCTGGGACAACGAGTATATCTGGAAGGGAAACCTGCTTCGTCCTGATGGCTGGCTCAGCCGAATTGTTGCCGGCGTGGCCGTGCCCAGGGAAGACCCCCTGGTGATTTATGCCTTTGACAGCCTTGGTGACTTGTATCAATCGCGGGACGGTGCGGCTACGGCGGCGGGCTGGCGCAGCATTGACGCAGGGCTGCCGTCGCCCGTTCGTGCCGTGGCTGCGGGCCCGGGCGTACGCATGATTTATGTCGCTTGTGACGATGGTTTTTACGCTTCCCTGACCGGAGGCTATCGCTGGCAGCGTCTCGAGGTACCGGAGAGAGGTGGCAAGCCCGTAAGCGTGCGCATCGTGCCCGGCGAAAAGAACGCCCTCTATGCCGTTCGGGAAAAATCTGTCTACCAGACACTCTTCAACCGGGACCGGAACTTCGGCAAAAAATGGGAAGAAGTGATGGAGGCGCCTCATGCGCCTGAAACCGCCCTGCGTTTCAAGGCCGACGCAGGCGGCGTGTTGAAAAGTGATGACGGCGGAAATACGTGGACCTTGAAAGCTGATGGGTTGCGCATTCCCCGGGCGATGACAGTATTCGCGCTTGAAAATACGGACTGGGTATTTGCGGGCACCCCGGGCGGGCTTTATCTTTCCAAAGACAGTGGCGAGCACTGGGAGGACGGCCATCTGGTCCTGCAATTCGTCAAGAATGTGCGGCGTGACCTTGGCGGCGCGGCGTTCATAGACGCCTACTGGCGGGGCCGGTATTACGGGTTTATTTCCGATGAAACGGCAAAAACACCCATGCCCTGAGTTGTACGGAGAATGTGTGTGGTAATTCCGGCAGATAACCCTGACGCTCATGTAACCCGCCCGGCGGTGGACTTCCCCCGGCCTTCCCAAACCTATATCATGGCGAGTGCCGGCGTGCTGGTCCTGGCGTTTCTGTTGCGCGTCTGGAACCTCGGCGCGGCTTCGCTCTGGTATGACGAGGCCATGTACGGATGGCTAGCGCGCAAATTCCACCCGGGTTTGCTTTCCGGGCAGTATATGCTGGTGGAACCGCTTTTTGTCCGGCCCTTATCCTGGTGGGTGCGCTGGTCCGACGCCAGCGGGTGGCTTCGATTCCCGTCGGTGATCGCGGGGGTGCTGACCGTATACGTAGGCGCTTCCACGGCCGGCAGGATCGCAGGGAAACGGGCTGCCCTCTATACCGCCTTCTTGCTGGCCATGGCGCCGGCGCTCATCTATTACAGCCGTGATGCGAAAATGTATGCCTGGGTGTTTTTATGGGTCGCCTGTGCCGTTCGGGGAGCCCTCCTGTATGGGACGCCGCCTCATTGCCTGAGGCACCTCGCTCTCTACATTGTCGCCGGAACAGCCCTTTGTTATACCCATTTTGCCGCACCCTTGTTTCTTGCCGTTTCCGGGCTGGGATTCCTCGCGTGTTTCACGCGGACCTTTCGCCTGGCGGTCCGGTGGTTTATGGCAAACGCGCTCATCATTGTGCTGGCACTGCCGTTTATTATCGTGGAAGTGCGCTATCAGTCTACCATGCGCGGTTATGTGTTTCATGCGCCTCCTCCCGACCTCTATGCCTTGTACATGACGCTGGCGCACTTTTTCACCGCCTATACGGCTTCCACAACATTGCTGGCTGCCGCGCCCTTGTTCTTCTGCGCGCTGATCCTTCTTGGCCTGCTTCGGGTTTCCAGCCTGCGGGCGTCCCTGGCGTTCCTGGTACTGCTTGGCCTGGCACCCGCGCTGATACTGTTTCTCCTGTCATCTCTTGCGCCCTGGTCCCTGTTTGTGGATCGGTATGTCATAGCTTCCGCATTGCCCTTGTTGCTCGCCGCGTCCCTTGCCCTGACTTTGACGAAGAGCCGGCTTCTCTTCACAATCGAGTTGCTGTGCTGCCTTTTCATTTCGGTATATGCCCTTCCGGATCTTTACCGCCATACGCTTCCCAAGGATTATCGCCAGCGCCGCGGCCTGATTGCCCGGCCTGATGCCCCGAAAATGGCGGAAATTCTGCGGCATAAAGGTGTGTCCGGCGAAATTGTGCTGCACCCTTCGTGGGAGACGGAGCCTGTCCTCAAGTGGTATGCACCCGGGTTTCAGCATGTCCTTGCCGACTACCAGGATTCCATGAAAACCGCCCTTTCCAATCTTGCGCCGCATGAGTACCTGGCATTTTATGGGTGGAACCCTGTGGATGTGCGCCGTGTTGTGGCGTCGGCTTCCCGCGTATGGCTGACACTTCCCGCAGACGAGGATACGTTGAACAACCGGTACAGCGGTATTATTGAAGAACTGTCAAGGCGGGGCAAGATGGTGTTTAGTGAGGTGTGCGGTGCTGCGATTCTGCAATGCTACGATCTCCACGCAGCCGTAGGAGGTTCCGGCTGGGTTCGCGATACAGCGGTTATTCCCGCTCCCGGCATCCCCGGGGGCACAGGATTCGAATTCAGCCTGGTTCCTGCACCTCAGGAGAAAGCGGCGGCCTTTGAATTAACGGTCCGGAACCAGACGAACCGGGAGGTGTCTTTTCAGTTCGAGGCCGTGCCTTGCGCCGTCGCGGTTCCCGCATCCGCACTGACATCCCGCCTGGATGACGAAAGCAACTGGTCACACGGGGTTTATATGGCCGCCGGGACATACCGGATGGCGGCTATCTTTCGTGCCCACCCAGAGGCAGCCCGGGGGGACGACCTGGCGGCATGCCTTGAAGCACCGCCCGGTGTGTATGCCGTTTACCTTGAACGCACCATAGAGGGACGGGGGTATACCGTCCCTGCCGCCGAAATCCACCTCCGGGTCACGGGGGCACCAGCCGGAGCATTTGTTTCCTCAGGCCGTGACGGTACCGGCCCGGGAGGCTGGAGGTGGGAACGACTGGGCGTCATACAGTCGACGGGGGATTATACAGGTCTGGTGCTTTCCGTAAAGCTTCCTGAATGGCGGCCGGAAGCCTATGCCGTGTTCAGCCAACTGGCCTTTATCAGGGAAGAGAGCGAATCCGCAGGCCCGGTTCCGTTCCTTCCGGAACGGGCGACGATGGCGTGTCCCTCCAAGAGTGCCATCACCAAGGGGCTGCCTGCTTTGGGCTTTCCAGACTGTATGATTGTTCAGGGAACCGTTATGGACGCCTGTGTCAGCCTGGTCAATACGCGGGCGAATACCATCGCGCTCCTGCCGTGTTCCCACTGTCCGTCCTCTACCGCGATGCCATAGGGTGTTGCCTACGGAATAGGCTTCGGACGACCGCTGTCCGCGTGTCAGGGCATTAATATCCAGCAGAGCGGCGGCGCCTGAAACTCATCATAGGTATAGCGTTCTCCGTTCTGCCACAAGTAAGCGGCGCGTATGGCCCAGGCGATTGAGTTGCCGCCTTGCTGCCACCCGAACAAGTACGCAATCGTTTCACTTATATCGAGACGCCAGTCGGCATTTAAATCCGCCGCATGAGGAAGCTGCTGCTCCCCCTCGGCGGCCTCTTCCAGATAAGTGAATGCTTCGGATTTTGTGCCGGTGCCTCCATCGGGATTGATGATGGTTACATCCACTGTTCCGGGGGGGTGGGGCGGCAGTTTGCAGGATACATAACGGCTGCCGTATCCATAACTGAAAACGTGAACCTCTGTAGCCGCTGCCTTTTCAAACAGGACCTGTGTCGTTCCCTGCGTCTGGAAACCGTCGCCGTTCAGGGTTATGGTGATGCCGCCGGATTCGGAACCTGTATCCGGGGAGAGATACGTAATCTGCGGCGGTTGAGTTTCCGTTTTCACATAGGTGAAGGCTGACGGTTTTGTGCACAGGGTGCCGCCGGGGTTAATGACGGTCACGTCCACGGTTCCCGGTGTATGCGCCGGAAGGATACAGGTTATGTACAGGAACCCATAGCCGGAATTAACTGTAATTACGTTTGTAGCCGCAGTATCACCAAAAAGTATCCGTGTTGTTCCCGCAACCATAAAACCGTTTCCGGAAATGCTTATCTGGATGCCGCCGTCCGAGGTTCCTTTGGAAGGGTTTACCGAAGTGATTACAGGGGTCGGTACGGAGATATACCGCGCCGTGACAAGCAACGGACCGGTGATGATGTTGAAAGGTTTATCCCAGCCCTGAAATAACCAGCCTGTCGTTGTGGCTACTTCCGGGGCCAGTGCGGCGCTGCCGTGGGCGACGGCCTGTACAAGTTCGCCGCCGCCCACACGCGTACCCTTGCCGTCTAAATCAAACATGACCGTATAAATCGCCGTGCTGTATCGGGCGGTGACGGTCAACGGTCCGGTGATTTCATTAAAGGAAGTATTCCATCCTTCAAAGACCCAGCCTGTAAAGGCAACCACTTCAGGGGCCTGTGCGGCTGCCCCATGAGCGATGGTCTGTATCAGTTCACCGCCGCCGGCGCGGGCGCCTTTGCCGTCCAGGTCAAAGGTAACCGTATAGACCGCCACGCTGTATTGAGCGGTGACGGTCAACGGGCCGGTGACTTCATTAAAGGGAATATTCCAGCCATCGAAGACCCAACCCGGGTCGGCTTCCACTTCGGGGGCCAGTGCGGCAGCCCCGTGCACGACGGTCTGTGTCAGTTCACCACCGCCCATCCGGGTGCCCTTATCGCCCAAATTGAATACAACTGTGTAGGTCGCCTGACTATATTGAGCCGTTACCGTCAGAGATTCCGTGACATTGGTAAAAGGAACATTCCAGCCCTCAAAGATATACCCCGAATCTCCAACCACAAACGGGGCCACAGCCGACCCGCCATAATTGATCTCTTGAATCAGAGCACCGCCACCAATTCTCCTGCCTTTACCGTCCAGGTCAAAAGTAACCGTGCAGCTTACCTCGCGGTACCGGGCCATGACGGTCAGCGGGCCTGTTATGTTGTCGAAGGATACGTCCCAACCGTCGAAGCTCCAGCCCGGGATAACGGAAAAATCAGGTTCGGTTGCCGCTTCACCATAAGCGACGGTTTGTACAAGTTCGCCGCCGCCTGTCCAGGTACCTTTGCCGTCCAGATCGAATGTGACCGTGTAGGTTATTCTACGGTACCGGGCGGTCACCGTCAGCGGGCCTGTCACCGTGTCAAAAGGGATGTCCCATCCGTCAAAAAACCAGCCGGCGTAGGGCAATATTTGGGGAGCGAGGGCTGACTCACCGTGGATAACCGTCTGTACGAGTTCCCCTCCACCAGCGTGGGAACCTTTGCCGTCCAGGTCAAAAGTTACCGTATAGGTCAGGCGCCGGTATTGAGCGACAACGGTTAATGTTTGGGTGATGACGTTGAAAGGGGTGTTCCAAAACAAAAACACCCAACCGGGAGCGGCTTCCACCTCGGGGGCGGTTGCCGCTTCACCATAATCTATGGTCTGTGTCAGTTCGCCGCCGCCGATGCGCGTGCCCTTGCCGTCCAAATCAAAGGTCACGGTATACGTCAATCGTCGGTATTGGGCGACTATGGTCAGCGGACCGGTAACGATTTCGAAGGGTATGTCCCAGCCCTCAAAAACCCAGCCGGGAGCGGCTTCCACCTGCGGGGCGAGGGCGGCTTCACTGTAGGCTATGGTCTGTGTCAGTTCGCCGCCGCCGATGCGCGTGCCCTTGCCGTCCAACTCAAAAGTAACCGTGTAGGTCAATCGCCGGTATTGAGCAACCACCGTCAACGGGCTCGTGATGTTGTCGAAGGACACATCCCAGCCCTCAAAAGTCCAACCCGGGTTTGCCTCTATCTCAGGAGCGCGTGCGGCTTCACCGTGGATGACCGTCTGTAGGAGTTCACCGCCCCCGACACGGGACCCCTTGGCATCCAGGTCAAAGGTAACCGGATAGGTTGCCACGACATACAGGGCGGTAACGGTCAAAGGCCCTGTGACAACATCGAACGGCAGGTCCCATCCCTCAAATACCCACCCTGTATTTGCCTGCACAATCGGCGCAATGGCCGGGTAGCCGAAAAAGACGGTTTGCTCCAGTTTGCCGCCGCCGATGCGCGTTCCCTTGCCGGCCAGATCGAATGTTACCGTATAAATATCCGCACTATAACGGGCGACGACGGTCAGCGGTGCGGTGATGTCGTTGAAAGGTGTGCTCCATCCAACAAATTCCCAGCCCGGATCCGCTTCCACTTCGGGCGCCACCGCTGAGTCACCATGGGGGACTGTCTGCACAAGTTCCCCGCCGCCGACACGCGTTCCCTTGCCGTCCAGATCAAAGGTGACCGTATATCCTTCTTTACTGTCCGAAGCCGCTGCCATGAATAATCTTGAAGAAGCATCCGTACCTGTGGGATTACGTGCGAGCGCAATCCTCAGTGCATCCTTTCCCACGCTGGCTTCGCCGCCGGAGGGGGCCTGCTGTGTATCTCCATCAGACAACAGCGGGAGGCGGCTTGTGTAAGGCCCTGCACTTGCCGCCACGTTCAAAAACAGTAGGGTAAAAATCAGCCAAATAACACGAAAACGCCTACTCATCATTTATCCCTCCGCTATGAAAAACCACTACAGTGTTAACATAAAAAATAACAGTGAACGGCCAAAGTATGTCAGGACCCTACCCCCTCCAGATATTTTCAGGTAAGGCGATTCCGATAGATGATACAATGACAATTAATAATTATTAAGTAAGCCAAGGTTCAAGTAATATGCTTTCAAACCTATTTCATAATTATACACATTTGATGTCGTATTTTAGAAGTTGAGGTCGCACCTGTCTTGAGTTCCGGGGAGGATGAATTGCCCTCATAACGTATTGCAGTAAACCATACTGGTTGTTTATCATTTTCAAGAATAGTATATAGAAAAGATACTAGATAGTTACCATCGCCTTCAACTCAAGGAACCCGGATTATTGCGTTTCTTCCTGAAACCACCGAAGAAAGTCACCATACAGGGGCACGATGCAAGACTGCGCCGCGCTCTCCGGATAGGTCCATACGGCCCTTTCACCCAAAGCGTATCCCGGAGCCACGGCCACTTTGGCGCGTTCCGTCTGTTGGTTCTGGCTGTGCCAGGCGGCAAGCAGGCCATAACAGGCCTCGGAACTGGCCACGGTATCCCAGGACGGCGCCTCCCCGGAGAGATGTTCCGTTAATCGCCACGCCGCCAGCGTACCCGAAAGGGTGTCCCGAAGTATACCCGCGTCCGCTGTACTTCCCTGTGCATCCAACGCTTACACGTATACCGGAGCCGCATCATACGTCTCCGGTGCATTGGGCTACAACGTTAATAAGGCGCCGGAAGCCACTGCCACATAGTTGCAGGCTTCCAAGGCGCCCGCAGTCCGGGCATGGGCGGCCACCACCCGGCAGGTTGCAAGGCCCTCCGTCGGTGTTACCGGGGCACCCCCGTTCATCAGCGATGCTGCCGGATGAGACAGTTGAACCGGTGTTGCCGTACCCAAGCGTTCTTCCAGAAGAAACCTCGCACACCACGTTTCATAACTGTCCGGATACTGTGCCAATACGGGCGATACGGACGATATCGTGTCCTCAAACCCGCCTGCGTTATCCACAGCCATGACGGTCTCCATGAGGGTGGCTCAGAAACTCTGTACCGCCCCGGAGACGACCTGCACACCGACCACACCGGATAGGGCGGGAGAGAAATCGGCCAGCACCACTTCAGGAAGCTCAAGGGTGACTGCTGGGTGGGTTGCTGCGGGCCCACCATGCAGCGGTTCCGTCACCGCATCGGGCAATACCTGAATCGGGATACCGTTATCTTGTTTTGTGGAAACAGGGAAAACGACTGTGGCAACGGGTCAAGGGAAGGAAGGACCTCCGTTGATGCGTTGGCACCCGGCACCCTATACCCCGAAGCCACAGGTAGAGAAAACAATACGGGAAAGTACCACCCCATTCACCAAGACCCCGAAAGTAGTTACGTTCCCCTCACGGCGACTGACAAATACCCAAAACATAGCCCACCTTCTTGATTTAAAATAGTACAATATGCTTATTTATGTATTGCTATCATAGACATAACAATAAACTTTATGAGTCCATCATGGCAGAGTCCGTGGGGAATATCAAACTAAGTTTTGTGATAGACAGCATATGTCTCCTACTCTTTCTCTGCCCGCAGCCACTCTCTGCAAGTATGATCAATACAGGGTCGTGTAGAATTAATCGTCAGGCACAAATAGACCTGCCCCTGGCCTGTCCCGAAAAGACTATCAACTTTGCCTGGAAACCGACTATCACCTCATGATAGGCTTTCCGTCCACGCTCTCAGGGGCGGCTGCATTATTATTTTTCAGAATACCGCAGGCGCAGACGGGGCTTTACGGAAAGGACAGGCAGCGTATCCGGCGTTTTTGGGCTGTTACGTGAGACACCATCAAGAGGGTTCAAACCCGTATCCTCCCGAAAGAAAGTTACCCCGAGGCGGGCGTTTGACAGAAAACGACCCCGTTCAGGCCGATCCAAAAAAAACGAGCTTCCCTCCGACCCCGCAGAGGACGGGTGCTCCTGTGGAGATGGCGAATAGGGATTCAGGGACAGTGTTTTCTGCCGATTCAACATCTCTTGCAAATCCCCTTCGAGACTCGTGTCGGCCGGGTTTTGGGAAACTCCACTCCCATCATCGGCAGTTCCCCCCGCTTCAAGCAACTTTCCGGACAACCGAAGTGTGGCATGCGCGCCACCCGTACCTCCACCTGTGTCGAGACGCTGCGGCGCGGTAAGATTCAGCGTGGGCTGTTTCGGTGTTTCCAGGCCATCGGGCCATGGGGTTTCGGAAAGGGGCGTTAACGAAAATTCACCGTTCCCGGCGGCCGCGGCACCTGATGGCGGCGTGGGTATGGGCAAGGTTTCCTTGATGTCGTTCAGCCGTACCGGAACCGGCGCACTGCCATCCAGGGGCAGAATCACCTGGACGCCCTCCCGAACGCCAAGCCTGCCGTAGTGCACCTGGCCATTCAACAGGCCTATATAGAGCGGTGTTCCGGATGAAACGGTGCGCACAGTATCCAGGGGTGTCATCATCTGTCCCTCAAGGGAGGTACGGAAAACAAGCGTATTTTCCCGAATCCGTGAGAAGATCCCGGACAACGTATCACCATTGCTCAAAACAATTACATCGCCATACACCGCTGAAACAATACATACCACTCCCCCCACCAGCAACAAAAAACGTTTTATTAGTTCCAAGGCCTTTGATATTGTTACAACCATAAGACTGCCCACCGCAGGCGGTTCCGGGCGAAGATCCCTGCATCGTTTACGACATGGATTCTAAATGCTCACTATAGTTTAACAACGGCTTCCAGAAAGTATTCATACGGCACGATACCGGTCTGTATTTCCATTCCTAACGGGAAGAAACACTGTTACACGAACGACTGTCCGCGGTTCTGCGCACCAGAAACAACCCTTACAGCGGAATCCGCCGGGCGGGGACGCTGCTTGCACGTTACTTGCGGCGGGGGCCCCATGCCGGGCCTTCCGCGCTCATGTTGATACGGGAAATGGGCCGTTCCATTTTCGTGCTTAACGTGACCGTCCACAGTTCAGGCCGTCCGTTTCTTGATGATGAAAAGGCGATATGCCGGGAATCAGGAGACCAGCTGGGAGCTTCATTCACCCCGCTGGTGTTGGTGAGCCGGGCGGGATTCGAACCATCGGCGCCCATGACATATATTTCAAATCCCTCTCCCGAAGCGGAGGACACGAAAGCAATCATCTTCCCATCCGGCGACCAGGCCGGGTCATACGCTGCGCCGCCGTGAAAGGACACGCGCGTCTGGCCCGACCCGTCCGCATTCATGACATAAATCTGGGGCCGCCCCGCCCGGTCACTGACAAAAGCGATACGCCCGCCGTCAGGAGAAAAGCAAGGCGAAGTGTCGCCTTCCTTGTTTTGGGTGAGACGGACGGAATTGCCGCCGTTCTTATCCCGCAGATAAATTTCCGCGTTGCCGTCCTTGCTCAAGGTCATCGCCAGGCGCTGCCCTCCGGGAACCCATCCCGCGGCGCTGTTAAGGCCCACCTCCTTGGAAAGGGCATGGGATCCGCCGCTGGCGCGGTCAAAAACGTACAAGAAACAATAACGGTCCTTATAGGACAGGTAGGCGATACTGCCGCCGTCAGAAGACACCTCCGGCATGATGGAAAGGGACTGATGGCTGGTCAGTTTGCGGACATTCGCGCCGTCATAATCGGCAACATAAATTTCCTTGACGTTCGCTCCGGAGAGGCCCGCAAAAAAGATTTCCGAGGTGCCAACGCCCGGCACGCCGTCCACTTGGCGTATGACCTCCTCTGAAAAACGATGGACAGCCAACCGGTAATGAACCCGATCCACCCGCACTTCCTGCCCGTAGAGCTGGGTACTGGAATACAAATCAAACAACCGGAATTGCGCGACCAGTGTATTACCCTCGAGATATATATACCCATACACGAGATTCTCCGCCCGGACGGCCAGCCATGCAGGTAGATCGAGGCCGCCCACATCCGCCGGCAGGCCCGTAAAGCCTGCCGGGTACTGGGAAGCCGGCAGGATTATGAACAGGCCGGAAAATTCAAGGTCGTCCGCAAGTACCTGCGTCATTTCCTGCGCTATCGGCGCCAGTTGCGGGTCCGCCACGGCAAAGGGAGGCACGGCAATCCGCGTGCGCGGGTCCGTACTGAAGGGGGAGTCAATGCGGACCGCCTCTTCCTGCGCATATCCCCACGGGCAGAGCCCAATCAGACTGACAAGAACTAGCGTCATTTTCATTAATGTATTCACTGGTTTTCCTTTTATCATGGTAAGCTCCCCATGTGCCCCGGCCTTGCCTGTCGCGTTATTCCGCGGAACGATGCCGGCGGCCTTGTTTTCATGTTCCGCTTATTCTGTTAAAGTTTTCACTTCCCATCTTATATACTGCGGGTAGTATGGGACGGCACCCGCTGTTACGCACCCTGAATGCGCGGAAGAACGGTCTCAACCCGCGCGGTAACAAATTGAATATCCGTAAAACGATACAGGCCATACCCATGAAAACGCGCCAGGCCGGCGGCATTACCGGGCGCGTAAACACGATAGGTGAACGATCCCGGCATGGGCGGAGGTGAAAACCAGGCGAATTCAAGCGTGCCTGTTGCGTTCGCCTTCGGAAATAGTTCCGGTTCTATCCCATCGCTTTCCACGACTTCCTTAAATACCCAGCCATCGGGTAGAATTTCAACATAACCGAGCACCAGCGGCATTTCCATGCCAAAGCGCTGAAAGGGAATGGTGACATCCAACACCTGACCTGAAGCATAGTACTTCTTATCGATTACACGGTCCGTGGCCAGAATAGTCTGGTAACGCCGGAACCGGGTCTGCACTTCATTGGAAAAGAACGTCTTGCCCAACACCGGATAGGATGCCACGCCTGTAAACAATTGCACTTCATCACTGACCGGCGCCATGGCAAGATAACTGATCTCGAAGGGGAATTCGGGCTCCGTATTCCATGAAAATACAAGTTCTCCAGAGGCGCCGCCGGCAGGATATTCATCAGGAAGGTTGCCTGAAGCCATTCCTCGGTACATCCATCCTTCCGGCAGCTGTTCCTTGAGTGTCAACGCTGATACATCACCTTTACCATACTGTTCCAGCCGCAACGTGATTGTAACCTCTTCGCCGGGCGTGTAACTCAAATCCCCTTCCGCTGTCCGCTTGATGTTAATGGCGAAGCGTTCACCGGGATCTTGGGGAGCACCCGTATTGGTAAGACAAAACGCGAGGTTATCCTGTATCCATTCCGGTTGATCCGTCACTCCTGCAGCGTGGTCCAGCCACATATCCTCCCCACCTGAAGCCGTGTTGAGCCAGCCGAAAGAGCATCCGGGCTGCACGGAACCATTCTTTCGGATGTTGATGAAACTCGGTGTGGTATTCGAAACGGTGCAGGGGGAGGGCAACATGGCTGTATAGGAATATACCGGTAATTCCACACTGTCAACCGTAATGGTAAAATTGGCCGGGGTTCTGTCGACATCCACCGTGTAACTTCTTATGGGGGTGTAGGTTTTGTTAGCGATATCGATGATAAATGAAGTGAGTGCGACATCACAGGGCAACCCGCCATCATCCACCTCAACACCCCACCAATGTACATCGTAAATAGTGTCGGCCAGGTATACGGATGACGCGGTGTATAAATTCTCCCAGACGCGGGGACGCACACCGTCGTTGCTTAAGTAATACGCAGGCAGATACTCCGTTATCCCCGGGTCCGTCGCTGATTGGGCGTATATCGTGTCTGGCGGGCAATCATAAATGGGCTCCTCTTCGCCTTCCGCTGTGCTTTCCCCTTCGCCTTCAACTGGCCCTTCGCCCTCGACAAGGACTTCCCCTTCTGCAGGGCTTTCTCCTTCACCTTCTATCGGGGCTTCACCTTCGACGGGCGTTTCCCCTTCACCTTCTATCGGGGCTTCACCTTCGACGGGCGTTTCCCCTTCACCTTCTATCGGGGCTTCACCTTCAACAAGGGCTTCCCCTTCTGCAGGGCTTTCCCCTTCACCTTCTATCGGGGCTTCCCCTTCTGCGGGCGCTTCCCCTTCACCTTCTATCTGGGTTTCACCTTCGACAAGGGCTTCACCTTCGCCTTCCACAGGCACTTCACCTTCGGCAGCTTCGCCTTCAACAAACTCACCTTCAGTAGATGCTTCACCTTCACCTGGCTCTTCCCCTTCAACAGGGGTTTCGCCTTCGCCTTCAACAAACTCACCTTCAGTAGATGCTTCACCTTCACCTGGCTCTTCCCCTTCAACAGGGGTTTCGCCTTCGCCTTCCACGGTCTCGCCTTCAGAAGGAGATTCCCCTTCACCTTCGCCTGGCTCTTCCCCTTCAACAGGGGTTTCGCCTTCGCCTTCGTCAGGCGTTTCCCCTTCCACAGGGGTTTCACCTTCGGCAGATTCGCCTTCGCCTTCTATCGGGGCTTCGCCTTCTACGGGCGTTTCCCCTTCACCTTCAGTTTGGGTCTCACCTTCGCCTTCCACGGTCTCGCCTTCAGAAGGAGATTCCCCTTCACCTTCTTCAGACGCTTCCCCTTCGAGAGGGGCTTCTCCTTCTACAGCGATTTCGCCTTCCCCTTCCACGGTCTCGCCTTCAGCAGGGGTTTCACCTTCGCC
>Ga0209606_1003357_pt1 | contig 16184 bp, 10 predicted proteins | sample AD_UKC057_MetaG_FD_184412 | JGI IMG/M metagenome (GOLD analysis project Ga0209606, IMG submission 184412) | Active sludge microbial communities of municipal wastewater-treating anaerobic digesters from USA - AD_UKC057_MetaG (SPAdes) (version 2) | ecosystem: Engineered > Bioreactor > Anaerobic >...
ACACCCAGCCCCAGCAGGTTCTCCCAGGCAAATGCGAGGGATATTTTCAGTGGACGATTTGTCGTGTTCTTGCACCGAAAGATAAAAAACGCCCCCGGTAGAGTGGAATCTTTCAGGTTCCAGGCGCAAAGCGGACTCCATGCCTCCAGATGAACCTCGATGGGGAGTTCGGAATCGGAGAACGTGAGGTTTGCGCAAGGGAAAATCCCGGTGTAAGCAATGTTTTCAATATCATCCATCTCTGTATCGCCACGCCGGAGGACTTTGGAGACGGATTTTTCACTGTCTTCAACACGGACCGCAAAGAAGCAGCCGGAAGGCTTTGGGATGAATCCACGCCAGTTATTGTTGATTGTCAGACGGTCGAACCAGCCATCCGTGCCAAGATCCACAGAACCGCACCCGATCCCTCCCAGCGGCATTCCGTGGACTGTGGTTGCGTTGCGGTACAGTCCCTCCGTGAAAGCACGGGACAAGTCTGTATCCCCTATCGTCGCAGAAAGAACCATCTGACAACTCAAGAAGACTGCGGCAAAAAACGCAAATCCATTCATATCAATCAGATACGCAAGGGACTTATGTGATGAAGACCTTTTGTGCAATTCACCTGTCTCCCGAAAGAGATAGTATCATAATCCTGTTCGTTGCGGCAAAACGGCAAGTTTTGTATTCACGCATGGCAAAAAATGTTGGACTTTGAGGGCTTCCTTCAGCTTGACTCACCGGAAACCTACGGTAATATTTAAAAAGTGTTTCGCCTTTTCGCGCATACTTTATCGCGGTAACGGTCAGGTCCGCAGAGACATGTCACAGGTTCTTTCCTACACAACGGGGGAACAGAAATACGAGATCTCAAGTCGTCTTGAGTCCATTTATCCCCTTGAACAGGAAGTTCTTGAAGTCATCAGCTCGTTCGGATACAGCGATGATGAGATTTTCAGCATCCGCCTCGCCATGGATGAAGCGCTGGTCAACGCGATCCTCCACGGCAATCGCGGCCAGGAATACAAGCGGGTCTTTGTCGCCTTCCAGGTGAACCCCGAGTGGGTGGAAATCTCCGTTCGAGATGAGGGAGATGGATTCGATGTGAACAGCCTGTTTGATCCGACCACCGAGGAGCATCTTCATGACCCGCATGGACGGGGGATCTTCCTGATCCGTGAGTTTATGTCTGAGGTTACATTTAACGAAGTCGGGAACCAGATTACTTTTCTTCTTCGGAAGGCTGGAGGGGCATCGCGGGTTGCTTGATTGCGCGATTTGGGGCTTACCGATTTTTTCCTGATGTTGTCCGCCCTGATCTTCCGAGACCCGTCGGTTACACGTTACCATCCTTTTCTATGGACCGGAGCCATCCACCCGTCTCAACCGTCCTGGTGTTTCTTGCTTTTCTGGCCGCGCTGTTCTACCTGGCCGGAGCGTTTTGGATTTGTGCGGCACAACATACCGGCCCTGTCATTTTGACCGGAGATCAAGCCTATCTTGACCTTCTATACGTCCGGAATCTTCGGGATGGTCATGGTCCACGCTATCTGCCGGACCATTTGAAGACGCTGGCTCCAGCTTCCCCGCTCCGCGTTGCATTGTTATGGATCATTTCACATTTTCTATCGCTGCCGTTTCCGCTGCTGTGGGGAGCAGGTTTTCTGGGCGTTGTGTTTTTGTGGCTGGGATTGGTGTTGGCGGCCTGGCGGATTCGGGAGGAAGGGGGTGGTGTAGAGATCGGTTTCCTTCTGGCTGTTTTGGGGCAAAGTGGAATCCTGTGGCTGTTATGGTCCGGGGACTCCGGCGCACTGGTGGTGTTGGGTGTTTTTGCCTGCGTTCTGCCTCTTTACCGGCGCGATCTTACGCCAACTCGACTTGCTCTCACTTCTGTCGGCGCGTTTCTCCTGGGACTGTGCAGTTGGCCCGGATACGCCTTTGCTCTGGGCACCACCCTTTTCCTGGTGACTTATGGCACACGAGACATGCCGGACCTGCGACGTCCGTGGAGACCGGGGTTCTGGTGGGCCGTGTTTCCGTCATTAGGGGGTGGCGGGATTCTTCTCCTGGATTGGGCCTGGACAGGGCTTTGGGATGGCGGCGGACCGTTGTCGCAATTCAATCCGCTCACCTGCATATCCTTCGGGACCATTCTCCGGTTGGAATGGCCGGAGGGGTTCTTCCACCTTTTGCGTGCGCTGGGCAAGTCGGGAACACCGGTGGGTGGCCTCTCCTGGATACTTCTCCCGCTGTTTCTGTTCGGATTGCTGGTATCCCCTGAAAAGGAGTCAGAGAAGAACAGCCGTACGGAACTCCTTCCGCTTTTCCAGATCTTGAGCGTACTTGCGTTCCTGGCATTTCTGCCGGAGGGCGAGAGGGAATCGAGTATTCTTCCCTTCATGCCGCTGTTTCTTTTTTTTGTGTTTCGGGGAATCAGGGAGATTGCCTGCCGGATTCCTCAAGTGGGGGATACTGTCGCGTGGATTGTGATCCTGGGATTGGTTGCGGTTCAGGTCTGGGCGCTGCCGAATTGGTATGATCGGGTGCGTTTAATTCGCTCGGAACGGTATCGGATGTCGGTCCTGCCTGCTGATGAAGCCAAGGCAAAGGGTTGGATATCCGATTCCGTGCGGGTATCGGCGGGCGATGATCCGGCCCTGCTTGTGCGATTGGGTTCTGACATTGTGCGTCAAGGCGTTTTCGGGAGCGGATATCGTTTGAATGTGAATCTGGCCGGAGCAGGGTACGCCGGTGTCAAACGGGATGTTTTACGTCTTTTGCTCGATGCGCCGGATTGTGTCCTGTTTCCCAGCTCCCGGGGAGTTGCCGGCCGGTCGGCATTTCCGGATATCCTGTCGGCTTCGGCGGAGCTGGTTTCCGCATCTTATGAAGTGCGCACAGGCGATACCTGCACCGTGTTTCTCAGACCGACGGATGTCTCGGTGGAAGAGATACGGGATATTGCTGCCCAACGTCTGTTGCGGGCCGGAAGAGAGCATGATCTGCTCTGGTCGATCATTGCGTGTGATTCGAGGCCGGAACCGACCCCGGAGCAGCGCGCGCGTTGGCGGAATGCCGTTGAGGATCGCCTGAGTTGCCTGGCCGGTGAGTACTGGGATTTTGAGGAGGGGCTACCACTTGGTTCACAGACAGTGGGCGAGGAAATCCGTGTTGCCTGGACCCGCCCTGTTCCGGTCGATGGTGTCTGTGCCCTGTCTACAGGATTGTCACAGGGCGTCGGGAGTGTCGTCCTGCCGGAGTTTCAGATTGAAGGGGACCTTCTTCAGTTCTCCGTCGCGGGGATCGGCTCTGCCACGGAATGTTATGTCAGCCTGATGATTTTCGAGGAATTGCGGTTCGCTGCGGAGGGAATCGATCCGGCCCGTAAAGTGGAGCATTTTCATCATTGGGCCGGGGAATCGCTTCGGGGAACCATGTTTTATTATCTGATGCCGCAGGATTTGAAGCCGGTCCCGCAGGGTCGGCAGGGGTGGCGTGTGGTCAAGACGGCGCATCCCGGGAACCCGGACCGATGGACCTTTGTGGAATGGCCTGTGCATCCCTGGCGCGGACAGAGGGCACATCTCGAAATCAGTGATCGGTCGCCAGAGAGTTGGATCGCCGTGGATTCCATCCGTCAGATGATCCGCCCGCCGGGAAAATACTTCGACTTTGAGGACGGAACGTATCACGGATGGTCTACAGAGGGATCGGCATTCGGCAACGGTCCCGCGCTCGGCGCATTCCCCGGCCAGCAGCCGATTCTGCGCCAGCAGGGGGATTTTCTGGTGAACAGTTATCTTGATTCGAGCGATTCTGCCCAGGGCGTCCTCCGCTCGGCGACTTTCAGCATCGACCATGAGTTCCTTCGATTCCGAATCGGTGGAGGCGATATTCCGTTTCGAACCGCCTTGAATCTGTATGTGGACGGCCAGCCGGCGCTTTCGGCATCGGGACAGCGGGATGAGGTCCTCCGAACCGTGGTCTGGGATCTTCGTGGGGTTCGGGGCAGGGAAGGTCGAATTGAGATTGTGGATCAGGACTCCGATACGTGGGGGCATATTCTTGTTGATGACATCGCCTTACTGGATGAGAGATTTCTTTCCTGGGAACCGGAGAAAGGAGAATAATGCTTTGATTGGATATGCTCGGGGGAAAGAGCGAGGCTTTTGAGTGCACAGTCCGCTTGGAAATTGCCCCACCTGTCGGTTGGAAGATGACCCACCTTTGTGAATGAAGATTCGGGTGTCCCAACCGGGGACATTCGGAGGAAAGGATGCTAATCCCGATCCATTGCCATCCTAATTCGTGGGCAATGTAGACGGTTTGTAAAGACCGTGCGTAACCTTGATATTGCCGATAAACCATTGCGCATCACGGAACTCCGCCGATCCTGATGTGTCGGAAACTGTCTGCATAAATATGTTTTTCCAGGCTCCCTACCGTACCACGCACGACAAGGGCACGCTCAACGGTAAAATCGACACGTTGCGCGGGAGCGTTCGGGGACAGATTGGCAGACCGGATCAAGGAGTCCTGTTTGCCGCCCGGAAGGTACAGAAGGTCGCTTTTGAGAAACTCCTTTCCGGTTTCCACGCCTACGAAATAATGATCGAGTGCAAGTTCCGCAAACGTGAATTCATAAAAAACCATAAAGGGACAAGAAAGGCGGTCTTTCACCCCTTTGGTAAGCTGGGGACAGGCAGGCTCCGAAACCACCCTATTTGGGGGTGAGGTTTGTGCGACTGTTCTCTCAGGGCACACAATCTTGTGAACCATCCCGCTTTTAATTCCCGGGCGGATTTTACCACGGCTTCTTCGGTGCAGGCATGTGATTCAAAATCTCCATGAACCGCTTCCGCGCCGCAAGCGCTTCGGCATCATCCGAGTGTGTTACATCGCGATAGGCCGATCCGTCCCTGCATTCACCACAGTCGTATAATCGACCGTCACCTTCCAGCAGCCAGCGCTTATCTCGAATCATGCGTTCATAAGCCAAGTACGAAAAGATCCACCCTCTCGGATTGCCCTGTTCCCCACGGAGGAGAGGAGCGAAACTCCTGCCGTCTATGTTGACTCCCTGCGGCAGAGCCACTCCGGCCAGCTCTGCCAGGGTGGGCAGCATATCTGAGAGGTCGATCAATTCCCGGCTTACAACACCCGATTGCACAATCCCCGGACAGTTTACAATCATCGGAACCCGCACGCCCCGCTCTGTAACTGTCCCCTTGCCGTCCCGGGCCGTTCCATTGTCGCCGGTAAAGAACACAACGGTGTTCTCTCGCAGGCCAAGGCGGTCCAGCGCCTTCACAACTCGCCCGATGATCGTGTCCATGTACTCCACATTGGGTTTCAGCCCGCCTTCGGTTTTGCCCGTGGGGCTGGATGGGTCCGGTGTGGGATCCCAGGGCGGATGAACCAGGCACATCGGATAATAGGCAAGAAACGGCCCGTCCTTGTGACGTTCGATGAACCGCACAATCCAATCACAGTACAGATCGGGACCGTATTGATCCGGCGTGGTGGGCACATGCTTTCCGTTTTCGATAATGGCGGGATGCCAATAGCGCTGACGAGGAGAGCCATTGAATTTCGCGTCCTTCGGAAGACCGCCCTCATTCCATGCCCAGGTAAAATACTCATCAAATCCGCTGTCGAAAATCATCGTAGGCTGTTTTGTGATAAGCCCCAGCTGCCATTTCCCCGCCAAGCCGGTCGCATAGCCTTTGGCTCGAAGAACATCCGCGAACGTAATCTCGTCCGGTTGAAGATGATCCATGGGAGTCGTCTCGCGTCCCAGGAAGTTGTACCAGCCGGTCCGAAAGCCATACCGACCGGTCATCAACTCGACGCGGGTCGGCGAACAGAGCGGGGTTGCCCAGCAGGTCTCGAACCGCGTCCCCGTCTGTGCCAACGCATCCAGGTTCGGGGTTCTGTGATCGCCGCTCCCATAGCAGCCCAGTTCTTTCGCCCCCAAGTCATCTGCCATGATAACCAGGAAATTGAGCGGCTTGCCGCTGTTCTCTGCAAAACCTGGACGGGAGAACACGCTTGCAGCGGCTCCGGCAGCCAGGCCCAGGAACTCTCTGCGGGTCGGATGAAATGGACTGTTCATCATGGATCGCTCCTTTGTTTTTGCTTAAAAAAATTCTCCCCCGAAACCGGGGGAGAAAGCAAGGTTCAACTCAGCAGGATCTGTCGAAAGATCAGTACCCGTTCAATAGATCATAGAATGGATTTTCGGTTTTTGGAACCAGGTACAGTTCCAATCGATCAAAGAACACCTGCTCGGCGACATGTCCTTGATTGTTGAATACCTGAAGAATGGGCATGATCGTGGTTCCGGGGGGATCCATTACCATAACCATCCGTTTGTATTCATCCATGTAACCCTCGCTTTTTGCGGGGATGGACGTCGCAATGGAGCCGTCCCAGGACCCATCCATCGCCGCCAGAGCAATCTGCGATCCGGGGCCGGACGTCTTCACAGAAACACGCAGGATGACCGTGTGGTCGCCGACTTCCAGGGTCGGCAGCAACAGGAGCATCAATGCTCCCGGCTGGTTCGTAACGGTGCATCCGAATCCGTCCGTGAAATCGCCGGTTGAAGTCGGAATGTTCCCGACTGTAACCTGTCCGGGAGGAAGCGAGACAAATCCGCCGGGGAACGGCACAAACTCTGTCGCGCTGTTGAACTCGAATACGTAGAACGGTTCGAGTTTTTCGGGTACCGGGCAGAATGGCGTAGCTGTTGCCTGTGGAGACGGTGTAATCTCTGGAGATGGTGTCATTTGTGGAGACGGCGTCATCTGCGGAGTCGGCGTCCCAGGGAGAGGTGTCACCTGCGGGGTCGGAGTCGGTGTAATCCCGCCGGGATTCAGCTGGACCTGACCGCTTCGCGGCTGCACTGGAATTTCCTGGGAATGCGTATCCAAAACCGAACCCTCCGTAATCCTGATCGTGGCGCTTCGCGCGGGGACTCCGACCACTATGAACTCGATCACAGCAAGCCCCACCTCGCCCGTCGGCCCCTCGACACTGACCGCCTGAGCATCCTGGATTAACAACTGCCCGATGGCATTGTCAAATTGGGTGATCGTCGGAGCGCCGAACTCGACCGAGGTCGATGGACTGACACGAACGACATGCAACGCTGCCGGATCATACTTGATGATCACGCCATACGATCCGAGGGCGTAGTCGCCGACATACGCCGTCAGGTAAGCGTTTACCGATTGACCCACCAGGTATGAATTCGTATCGACATTGACGGCAATTATGAGGTCCTCACCCGGCCCCGGCATGCCGGTCGGAGTAACCTGAACCGTCACACCGGCGCTTTCGTTACCGAACTTGTCGTACGTCGTCAGTCGGCAGCTATAGGTCTGTCCATTCTCGAATCCGAACGCATGGTAATCGTGTACATATCCCAAGTCGATCATTTCCCGGCCGGAAATGTACAACCGATACCCGCCACCGTCCGAGACGTCCGGGCTGACCGTCGGACTCCATGTCAAATGGATGTATCGATCGAATCCGAATCCGAAATAGTGCACGGGATCAGCGGGCGCGGTAATGTTCGCGTCCCTCATTGTCGCATTCACGGTAGTCGTTTGGCCCGCCGCAACATTCACGGTCTGGACGACATTGTAATACTTGGCGCCGGAACTGAAGGTCACATCATAGGTCCCGGGTGCGAGACCGGTAAAGGTATAGGCGCCGGTGAAATCGGTACGCACGCTCAGATTGGAGACTTGAACCGCCACATCGAAGAGCGGCAGGTTATTGGCCCCTTTCACCGTTCCGGCGATGGTACCGGTGACCGGGATAGTGGGATCCCCAAAGTAGAGCGTATAGATTCCGGCATTCCCGTTCCGGTGTACGTTAATGAAGTATGTACCGGGATCCAGGCTTACCTCATAGGTGTATAGATCGGAACGATAGTAGCGACCATCCCCCCGGATTCGGGTCACCCTATCGGATGCGTAGAGTTGGATGTCGTTATGCAGCGCGGCGAACGGGTCCTGCATGGTCAATTTATACGTTCCCGCCGTATCCACATTCACAAAATACCAATCATCTGTGTCGATCTTGTATTGATCCCGGTAGCCCACGGAACCGAAAGCCATCTGTCCGGAAGCTAATGGAGTGGCCATGGTGATGAAATTGTTCGGCTCCATATCCGCCGAGTTTCCGACACCCTGGAAGGTAGTATAGAAATTGTAGATTCCATACCCACCAAGGCGATGAAAACGCAGGAAATAGGTTCCCTGCGCCAACTGGCTGTCGCCGACGGAATGACCCGCTGATGAGTAGTACCGTCCGTTCAAGGACACACGCCAGGTCCAATCCTCATTGTACAGATCGACGTCATAATGCATGGTGTTATCGGCAAAGAAGTACACCTGCAAATTGCCGTCTTCGGGGATCGTGATCCGGTAATAATCCCAGGTATCTGTGTAGTCGTAATACTGGTGACCCAGATGTCCGACCATGCCCTGCCCCGGCTGAATGGTCACCGCCTGCCAGTCGTTGTCATTCGGCTCACAATCCGAGCTGCGGTTCGGGGTGAAGTTCACCTTGAGATCATAGGAAGCGTAACCGCCATTGCGCCATAGATAGACGATATATTGTCCGGCGGCGATATCGTTGTCCCCAACGGTTCGAGCATCGGTTGTGTAATATCCGCCGTTACTGCTGATGCGCCTGTGGCAGGGGCCTGAAAACTCATACAGGGCAATGTCGTAATGGATCGTATTATCGGTATTCGCCGTCACCCACAGCGCCCCGTCATCTTTGACATCGAGCAGGTAGGCATCCATCCGATCTCGCCAGCCATTGCCGCCATACCCGAGGCTTCCGGAAATGGGGAGATCGACCACTTCCCCCTCGATGGGGATGCAGGGGATTCCGAGCCAATCGTCATTCGGCTCCGCATCCGTATTCCGCACCGGAGTGAATTCCGTGGTCACGGTACACAAACCGGAACCGCCGTGACGCTGCATTTGGATAATATAATGCCCTGCCCGGAGGTCGTCCGGCGCAATGGCACGAGTCTCTACCGTGTAGTAGAATCTCTCGCTACCGATGCTGGAAGTTCCGTCGGCGTTATACAGTGTGGTGGTCGCATCAATATCTTTCGTGTAAGTGCTATTTACAACCAACCGACCGTCCTGCGGCAGATCCACATACAGGTATTGGAGAGTTTGCTCCGGGCCCAGGAAGATATTCGTGGCGGTTCCGTTCGGCGCAATCTCTGTACTCGGCTGGCTGAACGGCGCAGGAGCTTCCCGCTGTTCGAAAGTACAAGTCAGCGTGTAGGCTCCGTATCGGCTTTCTTGATAAACCTGGATGTAATACACACCGGCCGGCAGGTTGTCTACGGTCCATGGATCGGCGCCGGTACCGTCTACATATTGCTGTTCTCCATTGTAGAGGTTAAATCCGACATCCACATTGTCCCCGTCCCCTTTCGTCGTAGCCATGGTCAGCTTTCCGTAACCGGGAAGCGTTACTTTGTAGAAATCCCCCTGGTCCAGGATCTTGTTTCCATAATAGCCCAATCGCCCCTCAGCCGATCCGACAAAAAGGGAGGCATTGGCTGTATCCACGGTCAGCGGAATGTCAGTGGCCGTAGCGGTGCCGTCGTTCTGGTCGGCATCATTGGGGCCGGTGTTGGCTGTGAATTGGCTGATCAGGGTATACGAGCCGAATCCCTCCGCGCTGTGAACCAGGATATAGTACGTTCCCTTGGCAAGGTTGTTGTATGTAATGACTTCCGAGCCGCCCTTTCCCGCAGAGTTCTGGGTCGCCATATCGGAGAATACGTCGGTGCTGTCGATCAGAGCCAGGTAGGCATTGAGATCTCCCGACGGATTCACCGTGAGAACCAGACGACCGTCATCAGGCGTCGTAACTTCCCAATAATCATAGCGATCGGTGAACCCGGAACCGATATAGCCCAAATGCCCTTGCACAATGCCGCCCTGAGCGGAGATCGCAGAGGCTTGCGGAATGTCATCATTGGGTTCCGGATCGATCTCAGCGGTGGGGGCATAATTGACCGTTGCCGTGTAATCGCCTGCACCAGAAACACGGCCGATAATGAACCAATAGGTCCTCCCGACTCGGAGATTCTGATACTGAAATACCTCATCTCCTCCTGCCCCAGTGTTGTTCCGATAAACCATTTGGGTTCTTCCGTCGGTGTCCAGCATCCAAATATGGATGTCCAGCTCGGCCGTGGGGCGCGCCCCAATCTGAATGAGACCGTCCGAATCGGTCGTGAATCGGAAAAAGTCCAGGACATCTACCGGCGTCCCGGCTCCCAATGAACCGGATACGGGGACATTCAACTCCACCGTGTTTGCGGAGGATGTGCCCTCATTGGGTTCTGTTTCCGCCATGACCGGAATCGCAAAAACAGTAAGCAAAGCAACGAAAACCATGGATACAACTTTTCTGGAACTCATTTCGAGTTTCTCCTTTCTCTTTCTCATCTCGTCCTTCTTCAGGAAATAACAAGAATTATTGATGTGCAGGAATGTAACAAAAGATTACTACCCGCACTTCCCGTGGAACACAGCCCACAAACAGCGTGATTTTTACACAAAAACATCCGTGCGTCAAGAGAATAGTTCGTTTCTTCCGTTCTGATAGTAAGAAGGTCTGTCCGCCGAACATTCAATCTGCCGGAGTTCGGGCGAACGCTGCGGGTTATCAAAATGTTACATTTCCCCGAAACTCCCATACCAATGTTCAGGCATTCAGATTCCGTGGATTGGAAATCATGTAGCATTCAGGCGACGAAATGTGGCAGATTGTGACAAGTCCCGCTTCTCCTTGGAGGGGATAAGTTCGATTCGATCTCCACGGGTCCGCGCCAGTTGCAGTTCGACAAAAATAACCACGGCCAGATAGATTTCTTCCTTTCGGATTCCCAATTCCCCGGCCTTTTCATTCAACAAAACCCTGGAAAGAAAACCGTCGTGTTCCAGTTTCTGAATAAGACGAAAGATTTTTCCCAGCCGTTCCCTGTCCAATCTCATTGTGGTTTCGGGCTTATTCGGCTCGGTTTTTACCTGTACAGGATCGTCCCGATCGGATCGCACATCGACCATCCGCAGTTGAATCGAACGGACATCGCGATACTCGTCAAAATAGGGGCTTCCGGCTATTTGAAGGCGATCCAGGCGCAGCTGCGAAAGTCGTTCACCCATCCCGTATCCGATAGCCTCAATCCGCCCTCTCGAATGGGCAAGTGTCAATCTCAAATGATTGTTACCGACAATCCGCCCGCCGTAAGTGGAAGCCTCTCCTCGGAAAAGGAACACGGGCGAGGGATTGCCTTGACCGAATGGCGCAAGAGCGGCCAGGTCCTCGATCAGTCGGTCATCTACCTGTTCCAGGGGCAGCTCCGCATCCAGCCATAGCGGAGGGGGTTCCGGTTGTCCTCCCCACCGTTTTTGCGCTCCCCGGATCAGTGTCTCGCACAATTCCTCATATTTCGACACATCCACTGAAAGCCCCACCGCGTTCTCGTGTCCCCCGCCGGAAAGAAGCAAAGGCCGAGCATCCTCAAGGACAGATCCCAAGTCCATCGAGGGCAAAGATCGCCCGGAACCGTGAAGGATTCCATCCTCTTGCGACATGAGAATCACCGGCACTCCATATTGGGCCGCCAGATGAGAGGCCACGATTCCGAGTACGCCCCGGTGCCATTTCTCACCGTCAATAATCAACAAAGGCAAATTCCTGTTCAGGAGTCCCGCCTGAATCATTCGGTTTTGTGCATCGGATGAGACCTGTTTCTCCAGAGCCTGCCGTTTGGCGTTCAGGCGATGCATCTCTGTGGCGATTTCGAACGCTCGCACCTCATCCCGGGTTACAAGCAGTTCCACCGCGCTTCGCGGATCGGAGAGACGTCCCAGTGCGTTGATTCGCGGGCCGATTCGGAATGCAATCTGGTGCGTGTCGAGTCGCTTGGGATCGGTTGAAGAAACGTCCAGGAGCGCCCGGATTCCGGGACGTACCGCCTCGCGCAAGAGGGGAATTCCCCGGCTGACCAGAGTCCGATTCTCATCCAGCAGAGAGACCACATCCGAGACGGTCCCCAGCGTGGCCAGGTCCAGTCCCATTTCTTCCGGGGACGGCATCTCCAACAGAGTTTCCCGCAGCGCACAGGCCAGTTTGTACGCCACTCCCGCACCGGCGAGATCACGAAACGGGTATTCTTCCTCCTCCAGAATCGGATTGAGAACCGCAATCGCAGCCGGAATGGCCTTCCCCGGACGGTGGTGGTCTGTGACAATCACATCCATGCCTTTTTCACGGGCCAGCGCAATCTCTTCGGTTGAGGTGGTCCCGCAGTCCACCGTGATCATCAACTGGAATTGACCTGCAAACTCGGCGATTCGGTCGATGCTGACGCCGTATCCCTCTTCGATCCGGTGCGGAAGGTAATACTCCACATCCAACCCCAATTCCCACAGAGTCTCCAGAAGGATGGCGGTTCCTGTGATCCCATCCACATCGTAGTCGCCGTGAATCAACACGCGCTCGTTTTGCTCTCTGGCCCGGGCAATACGCTCGACAGCCTGCTCCATTCCGTTGAACAGGAAGGGTGAATGAAACACATCCTGGGATGGATTCAGGAAAGTCCGCGCATCTTCCGTTTCGGTAATCCCACGCTGGACCAGAAGACGGGCGATCAGCGGGGAAATGGAAAGGTCCGCCGCCAGACAATCGGCCCGATCCGAATCATGAGGACGAATTTTCCACGCACGGGTCATTGAGATTCTGTCCTGGTTACCCCCGTAATCTCGCCGGAAAAAAGGCGTTTCGCTGTCTCAAGGTCCATCTCGGTTTCTTCGTTTTCTACCCTCTCGGCGGGTTGTAGTTGTTCCACACTCGGCGGTCTTGAACGGATCTGGGGGAAAAACCGGTACAGTCCACGCACCGCGAATCCGGCCCCCACAGCCAGAGCGAGAGAGATGATCGTATAGAAAAGAGGCCGATAGCTCCACCAGGGCGGTGTGCGAGGCGGAGTCAGATTCTTTCGGTCTTTCCGGCTTTCGAGGAACCGCTCTTTCGTGCTTTGGCGGACCCGTATGGAGGATCGATATTTGGTGTCCACGGCCGCCCTCAATCTGATCCATCAATCCGAATAGAAACGAGTGTTGTCTTTCTTCGTCATATAAGGGAACAGGGAACCGGAAGCCTGTCAAGTGGTGCGGAGTGGCAAAGAAATCTGAACCTTGATTTGCCCGATTATTGGATGACTGTAATGGAAAGCAAGTCCGAAGCATGATTTGCTCGATTGTGGGATGACCATGATGAATGAGAAGAGAAAATCAAGGCAATCTTCTAATCAAGCGAATCATGGTTCAGACTTTCCAACTCCAACGACGTATACCCAATTTGATCAACCAGCCTCATCTCCCTGTGCCACATTGACACACAATCCCCTGCGACAATATGGATGTAAATGATTACAAAACAAGTACTTGTAAGGATTCCTGCCAATCGGCATATCTGTTGCTTCTTACAAAAAGAAACCGGATACAAAGATCAAGAATCCTGAGAAGAGGAGGAACCGATCATGCCGAGACCAAACGTGTTTCAAGAAATTGAAAACCTCCGGCGAGAAATGGACCGGATGGCGAGTGAATTGTTTCCATTCCAAGCGCGGCGTCAGGGCACTTTCCTGCCGGGGCGTGCCGCCCGTCAATACCCTCTCGTCAATATGTATGACGATGAGAAATTCATCTACCTTGAGGCGCTGGCTCCCGGTCTGAATACCCAAAACCTGGACGTCACCGTCGTACATAACACTGTCACCATCTCCGGTGAGAAATTGCATACCGCGCCCGATGCCAAGCCGGAACAATACCACCGCAGCGAACGAGCTGCCGGACGGTTTGTTCGATCCATCGAATTGCCCACCGAGGTGAACGACACCAAGGTGACCGCCGATTACAAGAACGGCATTCTTCTCATCACCCTTCCCAAGGCGGAGAAAGCCATCCCCCGCCGGATATCTGTGAAGGTTGGCTGAGCGAATAAGATAAGGAGGATACGGTCATGGCTGAAAAAACTTACCCGACAACAACTCAACAGCAGGAAATCGTCCCGGAATGGGAGAAGACTCGAACCGAGGAACGATATATCGCCCCGCCGGTGGATATCTACGAGGAAAACGATGCCCTCAAGGTGGTTGCCGATTTGCCGGGTGTCGATAAGGACTCCGTTGCAGTCCACGTATATAACAACATTCTGACCATTGAGGGGAAACCGACTCACAAGGCTTCGGGCAATCCGGTCTACAGCGAATTCGAACTGGTGAATTTCTTCCGTCAGTTTGAACTCTCCGATGCCGTGGACAGCGAACGGATTTCCGCAAACCTGGAGAATGGAGTCCTGACCCTCACGCTTCCCAAATCGGAGAAGGCAAAACCCAAGCAAATTTCGGTGAATGTTTCCTGAAGCGGGTTCCTATGCGACTGCATGAGACCGGCAGACCGTTTTGCATCCCCACGGTCTGCCGGTCTCTTTTATCGGGCTTTTTCCAGAACCTTGGAAATCCCATGGAAAGATGGTACAAGAAGTACTATCTCAAAAGTTGGCCCCTGTGAGAGGAAACGATGAAATTCGCGATCTGCAATGAGACGTTCCAGAATTGGAGTTGGGAAAGAACTTGCCCATTTGTCGCAAAGACCGGATATCAAGGTATTGAGGTAGCTCCATTTACCCTGGCAGACTCTGTTCAGGAAATCTCACCCGCGCGCCGAAAGGAAATCGCCGGGATTGCCACCGATGTGGGATTGGAGATTGTCGGGTTGCACTGGCTCCTGGTCAGTCCGAAAGGATTGCACTTGAACCACCCGGAGGCATCGATTCGTAAGAAGACCGCCGATTATGCCCGCGCATTGATCGACTTCTGCGCGGATATCGGCGGCAAGATCATGGTATGGGGTTCGCCCCAGCAGCGGAATATGCTGGAGGGTCAAACCTACCGCGACACCTGGCTGCGAACCGTGGACTTTTTCAAAGGAATCGCTCCTCATGCCGAGAATCGCGGGATTCCCATCTGTTTCGAGCCTCTCACCCCTTTCGAGACCAACATGATTACGTGTGCCGATCAGGCCAGAGACCTGATCGATGCTGTGGGGTCATCCCATCTGCGTCTCCATCTGGATGTCAAGGCAATGTGTGGCGGGGAAAGGGACACGATTCCGGAAGTGATTGAAAAGAACGTTGATCTTCTACGGCATTTTCACGCCAACGACCGGAACAAACGCGGACCGGGATTCGGGGATGTGGACTTTAAGCCGATTGCAGCCGCCTTGAAAAAAATCGGCTACAACGGATATGTCTCCGTGGAAGTGTTCGATTACTCTCCGGACCCGGAGACCATCGCGCGCGATAGCCTCTCATACTTGCAGAAAACGTTTGCCTGATATCAAGCGGCAGGATTATCGATGAGCCTTCTCGACCATATCGTCAACATCATTCTGGTGTTGCTGGTGGTGCGGTTTTTCCTGGAAGAGTATCTCTGTTACGGTCTCGGCCCCGTATGCCAGGCGGTATTTCAGATCACCGATTTTTTCTGCAAACCGATTCAATCGGCTTTGGGGAATCCGACAGGGAAATTGCAGCGTGCCATCCCTTGGATTGTGATTGTGTTGATTCTGTTGATTCGGGGATTATGGAGGGCGCTGCCCGCTTTTGGGGGCGGTGGTGCGGAGGCTCCGGGCGCCCTGCCTGCCGTTCTGAGCAGTTTCAGTCAATTCGTTGATCTTGCGTACCTGGTCGTTGTCGGGCTGTTGCTGGTTTCCGTGCTGTTGGCGAAAGGCGGCGTGGCTTTCTACAACAGCGTGGGATACCAGGCCTTCCAACGCAATACCTTTCGACTCTTGCAGATCACGCAAGGTTTTCTTCACACGCATGATCTCTGGCGACTTTTCGCGGGTTCCGTGTTATGGCTGGCGGGTCTGCATTTTGTCCTGATCTCGCTTATATCGCTCGATTTTCTGAATGGAATTCGTGTGCCGCTCGGGCGGGAACTGGTTTTTCAAGTCCATACTTTTGTGACCTTGCTAGGTTTTTATTATTTCATTCTATTGATCGCGATCATCCTTTCATGGGTCGGTCCGGACCTGCACAATCCGGTTGTTGCAGTGATTCGCGCCCTGACTGAACCA
>Ga0209606_1003361_pt1 | contig 16168 bp, 20 predicted proteins | sample AD_UKC057_MetaG_FD_184412 | JGI IMG/M metagenome (GOLD analysis project Ga0209606, IMG submission 184412) | Active sludge microbial communities of municipal wastewater-treating anaerobic digesters from USA - AD_UKC057_MetaG (SPAdes) (version 2) | ecosystem: Engineered > Bioreactor > Anaerobic >...
GGCAGGTATTCTTCAGCCGAGAGGATTTGGCGCGCCCCCGGAGAAAGCGTGCGATGGCCATACGTTGTGCGACCGCTCGACACAGCGTGTGTGTCAAACGCGATGACTTCCTCGCCAAGCAGCGCCAGGATCCATCTGATAGGGCGCGCAAAGCGGAAATCGTGCGAGCCCCACCTCATGGACTTGGGAAAGCTCATGGCCGCGATCATCTGCGGAAAAAGCTCCGCCAGCACCGCGCCGGCCGGCCGACCTACCTCGGTGACCGTGGCGTAAACATAATCACCCTGAGGAGTAGGCCTCGTAACTAACGATTCAACGGCAGCGCCGGCCGATCTGGCAAACCCCAGCGCCGCTTTAGTAGGCCTGCCCTCTGAATCGAAAGCGGCCCTGGCGGCGGGCCCTCTGACCTCCCGGACCAGGTCGCTTTGCCTGGCTGCCACCGCGCGCAGCTGGACGATGATCCGTCGCGGCGTTCCGCAGGAGCGGACTTCGGAAACCTCAAGCCTGGCGCAGGCCAATGCCGCTACCATGTATTCGCGCGCGTCGGCCAGCGCCTGCCGCATGAAGCGGGCCGGCAACTCCTCTACTCCGATTTCCAAAACGGCGTCTCGCGTCAGCCTATCGTCACTTATCGCCATTACCTGCCGCCTCCTCATGCCCTCGGTCGACCCAGGCGCGCGCAACAAGGCGAGCGAGCGACCTGACTCTGCCCATGTATTCAGCGCGCTGCGCTGTACCAAACGCCCCTCTTGCATCGAGTATGTTGAAGACATGGGAGCACTTCAGCACATAGTCATATGCCGGCAAGACCAGGTTCTGGTCGATACACCGGGACGCTTCTTTTTCGTAGTTTTCGAATGAAGCCCGCAGAACACCTACATCGGCAACCTCGAACGCGTATTTGGAGAACTCGTACTCAGCCCGGTGGTACACGTCGCGGTAAGTCAGGTCGCCCACCCATTTCAGGTCGTACACGTTGTCGATGCGCTGTAGGTACATTGCGATCCGTTCGAGGCCATAGGTGATCTCCGCCGATACCGGACGGACCTCCATCCCGCCGACCTGCTGGAAGTAGGTGAACTGAGTGATCTCCATTCCGTCCAGCCATACCTCCCAGCCTGTCCCCCATGCTCCCAGCGTGGGCGCTTCCCAGTTGTCTTCTACGAACCTGATGTCGTGCTGGGCAGGGTCTATGCCGATCGCGGCGAGGCTCCCCAGGTACAGGTCTTGAACATCATCGGGGCTGGGCTTCAGAATCACTTGGTACTGATGGTGCTGGAAGAGCCGGTTAGGATTGTCGCCGTACCTGCCATCGGCCGGTCGGCGAGATGGCTGCACGTATGCCACGGACCATGGCTCGGGACCGAGAACCCTCAGAAACGTATGCGGGCTCATGGTGCCGGCGCCTACTTCGACGACGTATGGCTGTTGTATGGTAACGCCGCGCTGTGCCCAGTAGCGTTCCATCGTGAGTATGAGGTCCTGAAAGACCAACTATGTTCCCCCCCCTTACTGGCATCGGCGCCTCAGCGCTCAGAGTGCGGCATCAATATGGTATCGCCGGGTAACCCGGGGCCATCGCTCGAATGAGAGCGGGAGTGAGCGAAAGCTCCACAGCTGCCGCCAGGGCCAGAGCGGGCACCGCGAAAAGAAGTAGTATCACGACGCCTTCGGCGAAGGCGCGCCCCAGATCGCCAGTGGTCGCCCGCCCTCGCCAAACGAGAGGGATGAGGAACCCGAGCCTCATCCCGACCGCTTGTACTGCGATAAACGCGGGCAACTCCAGCACGCCGTGGGGCATGAAGGACGCGATGACGATGCCGAACGGCCATCCTCCCCGGGCAACCATGAGCCTGGCGCCTACCCCTATTAGCACACCATTGAGGCCAACGCTAAGCATAGGAACTATCCCAAGGATCCATCCGAACAGGAGCGAAATCAGCGACACCCTCAGGTTATTCCAGAACAGCATGGCAATCTGAATGCCGCGCGGTTTCTGGTCCATCGAATCCTTGAGGGCTGCGAGGTTCCGGAACATCCAGGGAACTTGATCTCCCTGTATCTGGTAGTTTCTGTATCCCACGATCACACACGTGGCAAACAGCACGCAGGCGAAAAGGATATATCTTCGGTACGCGCGGAAGGCCCGTGGAAGGGCGCGAGTATACAGCGCGGACAGCTTCCTCAGCAACCAAATGCCTCCTCCACGAAAAAAGCCTCCGCCCCTGAGGATCCTTTGGGGGACGAGAGGCCATGTTTCCTGAACGCCTGATGTTCTCGGAGCTTTTAACCTTCCCTAACTATAGCAAACACGCCGGTACGTGTCAAACATGGTCCGATCAGCGATCAGCTGATCAGCTGATCGGCATCAGCGCCGTTCCAGCCTGAGCGTGCATCGAGACGCAAGTGCGGCGATGGCGCCCACGGCCGCAAGCTCAGGGGCCCAGATGGCCCCCACAACGCCCGCCGCCACAGGTAGGTTGGCCAGCCTATCACCATCGCGCTCGATGATGAGCCTCATCGACGAGCCCTGCCTCACTGCATCGGCGATGCGCTCAGACCATCTGGTGTAGGCTGCAGAGCGAGCCTGCGCCCCGGCGACGATCCAGCCTTCTTCATCAGCCTCGCCCCCGCCGTCCTGCGAGCCCAGGTCGCGTTCGGCCATGACCAGCGCCTGAACCAGATCACCTCCGGCCGCCTCTAGGTACGCGGCGGCCTCCTCGTACGTCAGATCGACTCGTTCGCGCAGCCTATCGACGGTCGCCAGGTCTATCTTCATCAGCCGTGCCCGCCCTCCTGCTCCATTCTTCTCAAGTCGCGGATGAAGTCCAGCGAGTGCAGCTTTCGCTCTACTCGCTGATCGACATAGGCCCGAAAAGCCTTCTCAAGCTCATCGAGAGTGTCCTCCCGTGGTTTCAGCACACTCACACGGTCATATGCGAGCGCCAGAAGCAGCCTTGCCGTTTCCCGGGCAGCTGGTCCGAAGCTGACCGCGTCGCTGAGCGTGGGCCGGCATCGCCCACACACCAGTCCTCCAGCGTCGGGCCCAAAGCCTACGCCCTGTTCAGCACGGGCGCCGCACACAACACACTGCCCCAGTTCAGGAAGGAAGCCCGAGCTGGCCATGAACTTTATCTCGAAGGCAAGCGCCGCGACGCGCGGAGCAAGCGCCCCAGAGTCAAGCGTGTCGACGGCCGCGGCTACCAACGCATACAGCTGGTCGTTGCGCTCACGCTCGCCGGTCATCTTGTCAACAAGCTCCGCCACGTAGGATGCGTAGGCCATCCGGTTCACGTCCGCCCAGAGACTGGAGTGAGCTGACACCAGCTCGGCGGAGCTGATAGTGTCCAGGTTCCTACCGCGAAAGAGCAGCAGGTTCACCTGGGCAAACTGCTGCGTCACGCCGACTAGCCTGCTTCTAGGCCGCCGCGCTCCCCTAGCGAGCGCCTCGAACTTGCCCTCCGAGCCCGACAGCACCGTCAGTATCCTGTCGGCTTCTCCGAAGTCCTTTACCTTGAGGATTATCCCCTCACACCTGACCAGGGCCATTCCGATCATCCTCACGTACGGACGCCCAGGTCGCACAAGTAACGTGCCCCCGAGCGTGCCGGGCTATTCAGCGTCGCGCCGGCGAGTAGCGTTCCTCTTCGCTGAATATGCATCCACAATAGGGCTGGCGGTACAGACCCATCTCCCTTGACAGGCGCACGCTCTCTCGATATCCGGGGCGGAAATCGTAGTAGGCGAACGGCACGCCCGCCGCCTCGGCGGCCTGGTCCGCTACGCGCCTCAGAAGCTCATGGTTCTGATACGGGCTGATCAGCAAGGTGGTGGTGAAGGCGTCCGCCCCAAGCTTACGGGCCAGCTCCGCCGCGGCGTACAACCGCATTCGATAGCATTGGGCGCATCGGCCTTCAATGTCCTGACCGACCTCGCTGAGGAAATGTCGTAACCCGTATGTCTCATCTATGGCGGCACTGTACCCCTGAGACGAGCAGTATTCCCGGAACGTGTCAAGCCGCCGCCGGAACTCAGTGTATGGATGTATGTTCGGGTTGAAGAAGTAGCCGCTGACCTCGTGCCCGTCAGCGCGCAGGGCCTTGAGGCAGAACGTGGTACAGGGCGCGCAACAGGAATGAAGAAGCAGTCTCACAGCAGTGTCGCCTGCCCATCCTGGGGAAGTTCACGGCCGATGTGCTCGTAAGCCCTGGCCGTCGCCACGCGTCCTCTCGGCGTTCGGTCAAGGAATCCCAGCTGCATCAGGTACGGCTCGTAGACATCTTCAATCGTGTCCTTCTCCTCGTTTATCGACGCAGCTATGGTTTCGACTCCAACAGGGCCGCCGCCGAACTTGTCGATTATGGTGGAGAGAATCCTCCTGTCCAAACGGTCCAGGCCCAGCTGGTCCACTTCGAACATTGACAAAGCCTCTGCAGCCACTTCCGGGGTTACGGCGCCTCCTGCCCTGACCTGAGCATAGTCGCGCACACGCCGGAGCATGCGATTTGCCACGCGCGGAGTGCCGCGCGAGCGACGCGCGATCTCACGGGCGCCTTCAGGGTGTATCTCTATGCCCATCTTGTCGGCGGACTTGCACACTATTGTGGATAGATCGTCCACAGAGTAGAACTCAAGCCGGTGGACAACTCCGAACCTGTCCCGCAAGGGAGAGGATATCAGGCCGGTACGCGTCGTAGCTCCCACAAGAGTGAACCGCGGCAGGTCTATCCGGATCGATCTGGCCGATGGGCCCTTGCCTATTATGATGTCGAGCGCGTAGTCCTCCATCGCCGGGTACAGTACTTCTTCGACCGCTCGGCTCAGCCTGTGGATCTCATCGATGAAAAGCACATCCCCAGGGCTCAGGTTTGTGAGTATCGCAGCTAGGTCGCCGGCGCGCTCGATGGCCGGGCCTGAGGTCACGCGAAGCCTGACGCCCATTTCATGGGAGATGATGGCGGCCAGCGTGGTCTTGCCCAAGCCGGGCGGACCGTAAAGCAGTACATGGTCGAGCGGCTCTCTCCTGCCCCGAGCTGCTTCAATGAATATGGACATGCTCTCTTTCACACGGTCCTGGCCGATGAACTCGGCAAGTCGACGCGGGCGAAGGCTCAGCTCCACGCCGCGGTCGTCATCGCCGAGATCCCCGGCCACTATTCTCTCATCCATTGCTAGTTGCCCCTCCGTAAGCCCACTCATTCCGCTCCGCTCAGCCTAGAAAGCGCAGCTTTGATAATGGCTGAGGCGTTGTCGGTGTATCCTGCGGCCACAGCCGCGGCCACAGCCCGATCCGCTTCGCCGACCGAATAGCCCAGCGCCACCAGAGCTGCCGCAGCGTCTCGCGGCGCGCCGTGGCCCATGCCCGCTGTCGCGCTCAGCGCTTGGCCGACGTCAGGCAGGCCGTCCGCAGCGAATCCTCCCACCTTGTCCCGCAGTTCCATCGCCAGGCGCTCAGCCGTGCGTTTGCCCACGCCGGGCGCGGACGCCAGAGTATGGACATCACCCGTAGATACGGCCATCACAAGCCGCGATACGCTGAGGGCGGAGAGTATCGACAGTGCTGTCTTCGGGCCGACGCCCTTCACCTCGCGCAGGATGCCGAACAACTCCCGCTCCTGGGCCGTCTCGAATCCGAAAAGATCGATGGAATCCTCCCTTACGACCATCTCAGTAAAGATCCTCGCTTCATTTCCGCTTTGCCCAGCTAGAGCCCTAGCGCCGGCTGTCGCCGACACGCGGAAGCCTACACCTCCCACATCGATAACCAGAGCATCGCCGTCCATGCCAAGAACCCTTCCGCGAAGCTGCGATATCACACTCGATCACCATCCCGGTTGGCGTAAGCCTGATATGGAGTGGAGTTTAGATGGCATATGGCTATTGCAAGGGCATCGGCCACGTCGTCAGGCCTGGGTTCAGCGTCCAGGCGCAGCAGCAGCTTGACCATGCTCTGTATCTGCTTCTTGTCGGCCCGCCCGTAGCCTGACACCGCCAGCTTCACCTGAAGGGGGGTGTACTCAACCACCGGTATTCCCGAGTTCGCGCAGGCAAGTAGCGCCACTCCACGCGCATGCCCCACTGCCAGAGCGCTCTTGGCATTGGTGTTGAAGAAGAGCTGCTCGACAGACGCACAGTCTGGATGGCCGTCGGCGATGACCGCGCATAGCTCGTGGTATATCTTGCTCAGTCGAGCCGGCAGAGACAGTTCGGCCCTGGTAAGCACTGCTCCCATCCGCACGCACGTAGGGGCTCCGCGTTCTTCGCGTACCAGGCCGTATCCGGTAATGGCCGTGCCGGGGTCTATTCCGAGCACTATCATGTCTTCCACCTCCGGCGCAAGGCAGCCCGCCAGCCGCTGAAAGAAAAGCGGCCACGCCGAGAGCGTGGTCGCCCTGCAAGCGATTGCGCCCGGCGTTAGGACTCCTCGCTTTCCAGCTGTTCCAGGATTTCGTCAGGTATGTCAAAGTTGGTGAAGACGTGCTGCACGTCGTCGTGTTCATCCAGAGCGTCCACTAGCCGCATCGCGGATGCAGCTTCTTTCAGCCCCAAAGTCATGACAGTTTTCGGAACTCTGACTATGCGCGCCTCCGAACACTCCACGCCGGCTGCCTCAACTGCGCGACGAACTGTGTCGAGATCCTCAGGAGACGTCAGCATCTCGTAGTAATCGTCGTATACTTTGAGGTCCTCCGCCCCGGCCTCCATGGCAATGAGCATCATACCGTCTTCTCCATCGGAGTAGTTCTCTGAATCCACAGTCACCATGCCTTTTCGGTCGAACATCCAGCTGACGCAGCCTGTTTCGCCCAAGGAACCGCCGTGGCGCGAGAACAGGTAGCGAACATCCGAAGCGGTACGGTTGCGGTTGTCAGTCATGGCCTCGACGATCAGCGCCACGCCCGCCGGCCCGTAGCCCTCATACACAACCTCTTCGTAGTTCTCGCCGTCAGAGTCGCCGGCGGCTTTCTTGATCGCGCGCTGCATGGTATCGTTCGGCATGTTCACGGCCTTAGCAGCCTGAATAGCCATTCTCAGCCTGAAATTACCCTCGGGGTCAGGCCCACCCTGCTTTACAGCAACTATGAGCTCGCGGGCCGCCTTGGTGAACGCAGCTCCACGCTGTGCGTCCGCCTTCGCCTTCTTATGTTTTATGTTGGCCCATTTCGAATGACCGGACATGCTGCCTCCCCCCTTCTTTCGGAAACCCGGCCAGCATTGCCTTATACATTCTAGCACAGCAAAGGCCGGCGTGGAAGGCACACGAACGCCGCGCCTCGACAAGCGGCAGCAGGCTCAGTCACTCATCATCAGCATTCTCGCGCCTGATATCCACTCCTACGTCGTCTGGGTTACCAAACGGCGATAGCCTGAGCGCAAACCTGATGCGGCTGAGCAGCACACTGTGCAGCAATAACACCACCAGCACCGTCAAGTAGAAGTTCATCAGCTGCGACATGAGGAGGAAGTCATACACACCGTGCAGCACAGCAGCGAGCATCAGGCTGCGCGCGATCACGGCGCCCTCCATGCCCCGGGGCGCGAACTTGGCGATACCCATGCCAAACCCGACGATTCCTGAGAAGGAGGCGTGCACAAGCGAGGTCATGACGGCCCTAACCAGCCCTACCCCGAGGCCCAGAGTCGACGCGTATAGCACATTCTCAAACGCGGCGAAACCCAGCCCTGCGGAGACGGCGTAGATTATGCCATCAACGGGTTCGTTGAACGCGGGGTGGTTGTATGCCACGCGCCGGACAGCCCAGTACTTGAAGAACTCCTCGACAAGCCCCACTCCGAACACCGCTGCAAGCAGCAGAGCGCCCAGGCTCGGCGGGTTTCGCAAGACTCCTCGGAACAGCGATTCGACGATGCCTGCAGGGATGATCATCACCGCGCCCACCAGGAAGGTCTTCGCAACAAGCCCGCCCGGCTCGCGCTCGTACTTGTCCTTGCGGTGGAAATAGAGCACCCAGAGGATCCCCGGGATCACGGTCACGGCCAGCAGTCGCAGGAGATCGGGCATACCAAGCATCCACCTTTCTCGAAATAGCTCTCGTCGTATAGCATCGCCAATGCCGGAAATAATTCTATCACAAGCCTTGACAACCCTGAAATAGTGCGTGTATCATATCGTTGTTAGCACTCGCCTCGATTGAGTGCTAACGACACACAGGATTGCCGTGAAGGGGGTAAACAATGATGCTTAGGCCTTGTGGCGACAGAGTTCTTGTCAAGCCTAACGTCGAGGAGGAGAAGACCGCTGGGGGTATAGTCCTTCCTGACACCGCCAAAGAGCGTCCCCAGTGGGGCGAGGTAATTGCAGTCGGCGCCGGCAAGTGGGATGAGTCCGGCAAGAACCGCATCCCCATGGAAGTCAAGGTCGGGGATCGGGTGGTCTTTGCCAAGTACGGCGGAACCGAAGTCAAGGTGGACGGAGAAGAGTACCTCATCCTCCGCGAGTCCGATATCCTCGCGGTCAAGTAGACCGTCGTAGCATTCTGCCCAAGTCACAGAATCCACATATAGGGGAGGCATTACGCTCATGGCTGCAAAGCAGTTGGCATACAAAGAAGATGCGCGCACCGCTCTGAAAAACGGAGTGGATGCAGTCGCGTCGGCAGTCAAGGTCACGCTCGGGCCGAAGGGCCGGAACGTGGTGTTGGAGAGGAAGTTTGGTTCACCCGTTATCACCAAAGACGGGGTCACCGTCGCCAAGGAGATCGAGCTCGAGGATCCTTACGAGAACATGGGCGCCCAGCTATGCAGGGAAGTAGCGGCCCGCACCAATGATGTTGCAGGCGACGGCACCACAACAGCCACAGTGCTGGCTCAAACAATCGTCAACGAGGGGCTCCGCAACGTTACCGCCGGCGCAAACCCCATGTTCCTGAAGCGCGGGATCGACAAGGCCGTCGCTTTCGTAGTGGATGAGCTACATAAGGTAGCGATACCAGTGGTAGGCAAGGAAGACATTGCCCACGTGGCGTCGATCGCTGGAAACGAGGAGTCCATCGGCGCCTGGATCGCCGAGGCCATGGACAAGGTCGGCAAGGACGGCGTCATCACCGTCGAGGAGTCCAAGGGGATCGACACCAGCGTTGAGCAGGTCGAAGGCATGGAATTCGACAAGGGATACATCTCCCCCTACTTCGTGACCAACGCCGAGTCCATGGAGGCTGAGATCGAAGATCCCTACATTCTCATCTACGAGAAGAAGATCACGAACGTCCAGGACCTCCTGCCTCTTCTGGAGAAGGTAGCCCGTGCGGGCAAGCCCCTCGTGATCATCGCTGAGGATATCGAGGGCGAGGCTCTCGCGACGCTAGTCGTAAACAAGCTCCGCGGCATCCTGAACGTGGCTGCCGTCAAAGCCCCTGGCTTCGGCGATAGGCGCAAGGCGATGCTCGAGGACATCTCCATTCTCACCGGCGGCCAGTTCATCTCGGAAGAGACGGGCGCCAAGCTTGAGAAGGTCGACCTCAGTCAGCTAGGCCGGGCCAAGACCGTCAAGATCACCAAGGAGAAGACGACCATCGTAGAGGGCCGCGGCGACAAGTCCAAGATCGAAGGCCGGATCAACCAGATCCGCAAGCAGATCGACGACTCCGACTCCGACTACGACCGCGAAAAGCTCCAGGAGCGTCTGGCCAAGCTGGCAGGCGGCGTGGCGATCATCAAGGTCGGCGCGTCTACCGAAACAGAGCTCAAGGAGAAGAAGCACAGGATTGAGGATGCGCTCTCGGCCACCAGGGCTGCAGTGGAGGAAGGCATCGTGGCCGGCGGCGGCGCGACCTACATCAACATCATCCCTCTGCTCGATTCGATCCAGGCGGAAGGCGACGAGAAGACCGGCGTGAACATCATCAAGCGGGCTCTGGAAGATCCGCTCCGGACCATCGCCAACAACGCCGGGCTCGAGGGGTCGGTAGTGGTCGAAAGGGTCAAGGCCGAGAACAAGAAGGGCTTCGGGCTCAATGCCCTGACCGGCGAGTTCTGCGACCTCGTGAAGTGCGGCATTGTGGACCCTGTGAAGGTGACCCGCTCCGCCCTGCAAAACGCCGCGTCCATCGCGTCGATGCTGCTTACGACAGAAGCGATTATCGCCGATATCCCGAAGAAGGAAACACCTCCGCCATATCCTCCGGGCGGCGGCATGGATTACTAGTCGGGAACACGTGCCGGCCCGCGGGCTGCGCGTGATTGATAACAGGCCTTCACCTGGCGAAGCCGGGCGAAGGCCTGTCTGCGTCATATGCCTCAGGATGTAGTTCGCAATATGTAGAAGATCTCGTTGTCAAAGCGTGTCTCCCGCGCCTGCCAGCCTATCTGCCCGACCAGGCGCGATACCATGGCATCGTAATGCTCATGCATCCCCTTGTCGCGCCCCGACAGGCTCGCCGTCGGAGTCGACACTATCACCCACTCCGCATCAAGCCGCCGGAGAACCCGCTCCGCGCCGCCCTTTTCCTGTTGCTCCAGCCCGGGTAGGGCCTTCATCAAGAAGACCAGATCGGCGCTGACGCGCGAACGATCGGCAAGCAGGTCGCGCCACTCGGCCCTGGCCGAGATGCCTGATCGCTCAAAGAACGTGTTCAGCGCGTCCACAATCCGCCGATCTATGTCCGAAGCTACGTAGGCGGCGCCGGGCGAAAGCCCCATCCACGGAAGCGCAAACGGGTGTAGGCCGCACGCCAGGTCTGCAATCCGGCGCGGCGGACCGCCAATCGCCGAAAACAGGGCTGGGTACAGCTGCTCCACGTTGCGCATGCGCTCGCAAGTCGAGGTATGCAGTCCCATTACTTCGCAGCATATCGAACGCATCTGGTCATGGTCAGGACGCGGAGGAATGGTCTCCACTAGGCGCTGCACCTTCACAATATTGTCTTCGCGGATGAAGGACGCGAATACCTGGTGCAGCTTTCTCTTGGCGGCTTTCGTGGCCGTCGGCACATTGGGATAGCGCTCCCATGCCCAACGAGCCGTGCGGCGGAGGGTATCAGGGCACAGATTCGCATATTTCCTGGACGAAGCGAGCGATGCGACGATTGCGCAGATGGGATCAGCGGCGCCTGTCGTATTGCCCATCTTGATCCCCCCGCAGCATCTCGCAGATGCGTGACATGAGGCGTGTGTAGAAACGCAGGTTGTGTATGGTAGCCAATCGAAGCGCCAGAGCGTCCCCGATATCAAACAGATGGCGCAGGTACGCGCGGGAGTAGTTGCGACAGCACAGGCAGTCGCATGATTCCTCTACCGGACGGCGATCACGCGCGAACCCTGCATCGTGGATGTACAGGTTCTCATAGAAGTCCTCACCCTTCCAGGTGAGCGAGGCGAAATCATTGGTGGTCACGTAAAGGCGCTTGTGGCGCGCATCGCGCGTGGGGATCACAACGTCGAAGGTGTCGTAGCCCATGGCGGCCGCCCGCACGACGCTGCCCGGCTTGCCTATGCCCAGAGCGTGCTTGGGCGCCTCGGCCGGCGTCAGCTCGACTACCATGTTCACTCCGTCTACGAGCTGTCCATCGTCGGCAATGGGCCATCCCCCGTACCCGTAGCCGTCGAAGCCCATCTCCGCCAGCTGATCGGCGCAGGCGCGCCTGAGCTCCCAATCGTCGCCTCCCTGCACCACAGCGTACAAAAGAGGGCGCTCGTGATTGCTCAGCCCGCGCTGATCCACCTGGCGCAGGAACGTTTCCTTGCAGCGCCGCGCCCACTCCACAGTGAGCCTAACACTTTCCGACTGGACACGCGCGGGCGCGCCGGGGTGTGTACAGTAATCCAGGCAGAACATGATATCGGCGCCCATCCGGAACTGCCGTTCGATGCACTTTTCGGGAGTGAGAATCTGCTTTGCGCCCCCCTTGGCGCGGCGGAACACGAGACCTCGACCGGTCACACTGCCCAGAGCAGGGTTCTCCGAAAGAAGAGAAAAGACTTGAAATCCCCCGGAATCGGCAGCTACAGGGCCGCGCCAGCCCATGAAGGAGTGGACGCCTCCCACTGAAGCCACAGCGGAAATCCCGGGACTGGCGGCTAGGTGGAACGTGTTCACCATCAGCGCGGGCACACGTGCTTCCACCAGATCAGCCGAGTCCACCGAGCGCACAACGGCGCGAGTCGCGTCCGGGATGAACGCTGGAAGCAACAGCTCCCCATGGCGCGTGCGCAGCGCAGTCTTCACCTGTTCCCGACCCCCTCGGTAGATTCGCCGTCGCCGTCGGCGGCATCCCGATCTCGGGTGAACTTGGGGTTGTTCCCGGCGATAACTACCGCTACCTCGCCCTTCAGCTGCGCACCTTCGAATCCCTTGACTAGATCCGATAGGGGGCCGCGGCGGACGTCCTCAAACATCTTGGTCAGCTCAATGCAGACAGCAGCCTGCCTATCGCCCAGTACCTCCAGGGCCGCCTGCAGAAGCCCGCCCAGACGGTTGGGCGATTCGTAGAATACCAGCGTGTGCGGAAGATCACGTTCGGCCTCAAGGAACGCGCGTCTGCGACCAGCTTTTCGAGGAGGGAACCCTTTGAAAGTGAAAGACGAGGTGGGTAGACCCGACGACAGCAGGGCCGTTGGCACTGCGGACGCGCCCGGTATCACCTCTATCGCGAACCCGCGGGATACCGCCTGGCTGATCACCACATAACCCGGGTCGCTGATGCCCGGATAGCCGGCGTTAGAACATAAACCCACGTTCTGGCCTGATGCAAGAAGGCCCAGGATCCTCTGCGCGGCCCGATCCTCGTTGTGCTCATGATAGGAGAACAGCAGCCTGGGCCTGGCTATATCGTATCGGTCGAGGAGAATTCGGGTATGCCGAGTGTCCTCGCACGCCAGCGCGTCGATCTCGCCCAGGACGCGCCTTGCGCGGAGAGTGAGGTCCTCGAGATTCCCTATTGGAGTAGCGATTATGAGTAGCTTTCCCGGGTCAGTCAAATCCCGTCCCGTCCCTTCCCCATCGCGCTCCGTTCGCTTCCAGCGGCCAACGTGCCAGGCGCCATACGGTCCTGCTGTCAACCCCGATGATAACAGCGACGTCTGCGGCAGTCAACTCAGACGCCGGATCGAAGCGCCTCTTCGAGAACTCGGCCGGTGGCCTGGGCTGGCGGCCTGATGCCGAGCAGCTTTGATATTGTGGGCGCCACGTCTATGATCTCCACAGGATGGTCGAACGCGACTCCGTGTTTCACTCCTGCCCCGCCGAGGAGCAGGAACACGTTTCGGCTGGATTCGTGGTAGATATCATGGTTGCCGCCGGAAATACACCTGCACGGAAATGCCCGTTCCGACCAATACTGCATCTGACTCGGCGGGGGCCTTCTGGTCGCTCGCGGGGGCTTTGGGCTTGTAGCCGAGACCCTGCAGCACACGAACAAGGTCCGGAAGGCCTAAACCGCCCCAGTACGGAGTCATGCCATGATCGGCTATGATTATGATGGCCGTTCGCTCCATGATGCCCACATCAGTCAGCGCACGAATGAGTGTACCCAGGGCGGCGTCCATCCGGACCAGTTCGCGCACCATCTTGGCTTTCCACTGGTCGTATGTGAACGAGATGCCGGCGCTTGCCGCGGGCTCTGGCCCCGATACATTCCAGATACCCGCCGGCCAAGTGCTTACCTACGCCCTCTCAGGGGTTCTTCAGCCTCTGGACGCCAAAGTAGCCAGCGCAAAGCAGATAGAAGCCGACTTCGTTCCCGGGTCTATAGAGCGCCTGCTGATCGACGGCAAGTACTACGGGTTCCCTGTGGACACCCAGACCATCGTGCTCTTCTACAACCCGAAGCTGTTCAAAGATGCGGGACTCGACCCCGACAAGCCTCCCCAGACTTGGGATGAGACCATCAAGTACGCCAAGCTCATGACGGAACGCGACGCATCGGGCGTCACTACTCAGATGGGCCTGGCAACTGGCGGCTATGGACCGGTCATCGCATCATTGATGATCCGAAATGGTGTTTCCACGTGGAATGCCCAGGCCGACCTGCCCGACTTCGACTCGCCGAAGGCGGCTGAGGCTCTGCAATTTGCCGCAGACATCCTCGATGATGGTCCCGTTCCCCGCCACAATAGTGCCTCTATATGTTATGATCTCCAAGATGAGGTTGGTGGACACGAGGCTGGGCTTGATAGTAGTCGGGCTGTCCAGCGCCTCGGGGATATTCATGATGCGCCAGTTCATCATGGGTATCCCTGACGAGTTGCTCGACGCGGCCCGCACCGGCGGCGCGAGCGAGTTACGCATATTCCGGCAAATCGTGGCGCCGCTGTGTAAGCCCGCCGTGGCGACTCAGGCCCTCTTCAGCTTCACCAGCCACTGGGGAGCGTACATATGGCCGCTGATCGTCGTCAACAGCGATGAGCTGCGCACCTTGCCGCTGGCCATCCCGTACTTCTCCGGGCAGTACTACAGTTTCCAGAACTTGATCAACGACGCGTCGCTCATGGCTGTTTTGCCCGTTCTCATTCTCTTCCTCTTCACCCAGCGCTATTTCGTTCGGGCATAACCATCACGGGCATGTGAAACTAGCAGGCGGCGTGCAGGGAGGGCTATCAGGATGCGCGCGTGGTTCTTCTGTATGGCGCCGCTGAGGCAGACTCGACCGGCCCGAGTTCGGGCCTTACTCGCCATGGCGCTTGCGGTCGCGGCGCTCGGGTTCACGTCCTTGCCCCGCGCACTGGCCCAAGGCCCTGTTCGCGTAGCGCGCAGTGTCATACTGATGATCGGGGACGGGATGGGGACGGCGCAAGTGGAGGCAGGCCGGCAAGAAGCGGCGTCAGCCGGAAGGCAGCTTGCCATGGACTCGATGCCGCTCGTATCGCTAGTCGCGACTACCTCGGCCGGCGGCGGAGTCACCGATTCTGCGGCCGCCGCCACTGCCATGGCAACCGGGCGAAAGACAGTCAACGGGCGCCTCGGGATCGACCCGAGCGGGAGTCCCCTGCCGAGCATCGCCGAATCTGTGAAGTCGGCAGGGGGGCTGATCGGGCTTGTGACCAACTGCTCCGTCACTTCGGCGACTCCCGCGGCGTTTGTCGTGCACATGCCCGACCGCGACATGGGACGGGACATCGCCCGCGCGATGGTTGAGGCGCGGCCAGACGTGGCGCTGGGAGGAGGCGCGGCGTTCTTCGTGCCCACCCTGTTTGAGCGAGCGAGGCCTGCGCTACATACTGCGCTGGAGAGCGGCTACACAGTTGTCATGGAGATGGACGAGTTCGAGGCCGCGTCCTCCCTTCCCCTGCTCGGGCTGTTTGCCATGACTGACATGCCGTATGAGCTTGACCGCGATCCGATCGAGGAGCCCAGTCTGCGTCGGATGACTGAGAAGGCCCTGGCGCTCCTCGCGAGCTCAAGCGGGGACGCCGGGTTCTTCTTGATGGTGGAAGGCGGGCGCATAGACCACGCCTGCCACGCCATGGACGGGAGCAGGCTCGCGGCCGAAGTAGCGTCGTTTGACGATGCCGTCTCGGCAGCCCTCGACTTCGCCCGAGATCGCGGCGATACCCTGGTCATTGTGACTGCAGACCATGAGACCGGACATCTCCAGGTGACCGGCGATGGGAAGCTGGTATTCGGATCCGACGGCCATACTGATACTCCCGTTCCACTCTTCGCCGAAGGCCCCGGGCAAGAATGGTTTCGTGCTGAATCGCTGGACAACACCGACATCGCAACGCTGATTGCGCGCGCGCTCGCACTCCCTCTTGGCCCGTCAGCCGCGCGACCTGGGGGACCAGATATCGGTTTGGCGAGCGCCCAGCGATTCCAGCAGATCGTACGCCCAGCTCACATCGCCGATCCAGCTTGCCAAGTGCGCATCGCTTCCAACTGAGAACTTGACTCCCATATCGAGCCCGAGTCGCACCATATCCGGGCCGGGCTTCTCGTCGGGCAGCGAAGCTCGCAGGCTATGCCGCGCGCCGCCGCAACGCAAAACACCTTCTCGTACCAATCGCGCGCGAAGTACCTGCGCGATCTCTCGCTCGATCTCGCGGCGCTCCTCGAAAGTAGATCCCGGCATGGGGTTGATCGGCAGGTATCCCGCCATGTGTCCCACCGGATCCGCCTGTGGCCCGGACGCCACGTCGAGCACGGAAACATGCCAATACGTCTCGTCGAAGAAACGCCCGCGCACCGTAGGTAAGTCCGCCGGCAGATAGTGCA
>Ga0209606_1003377_pt1 | contig 16127 bp, 12 predicted proteins | sample AD_UKC057_MetaG_FD_184412 | JGI IMG/M metagenome (GOLD analysis project Ga0209606, IMG submission 184412) | Active sludge microbial communities of municipal wastewater-treating anaerobic digesters from USA - AD_UKC057_MetaG (SPAdes) (version 2) | ecosystem: Engineered > Bioreactor > Anaerobic >...
TTCCTGCCCGTCATACCGCGCCGCCTTCCGGTCTTTTTCTGGAAAAAGTACTGTATGAAGGGGATTCTTTGGGAGAAATTCGGTCTCCGATTTCTTTGTCCTGACCAAACCACCCATGCGCTTTGCCGTGATTTTCCTTGAGTCTTTTTTTCGTGAAAAAGCATTGACAGAGTAAGGGAACTTACTTATATGGATGCACCGTCTGGACAGCATTTTTCAACCGACGGCAGAGACAGGCAACCAAAGCGTTTCCTGCGGGATCACTTAAAAAATCAGATCGTTTTCCATCAGTCTTTGATCAGGCAAACCTATGAAAAAGGTTAAGAAAAAAGAGCCGACCGCTTTAGAAACCCTCAAGGATCTGATCAGTCATAACCGGGAATTTGATATTATTGATCTGTTCGCCGATCTCCATGCCGCGGATATCGCCGATTTGATTGATGATCTGAATGAAGAAGACCGTCTGCATCTTTTCTCGCTGCTTGATGTTGAAAAAGCCTCCGACGTGATTCTGGAGCTTTCGGACACCTCCCGTGAACAGCTCATTGAAGATTTGTCTAATGAACAACTCACCGATATCATCGAAGAAATGGAATCGGACGATAAGGCGGACATTATCGCCGAGCTTTCCGACGACCAGGCCAAGGCCGTTTTAGATGCCATCGAACCGGAAGAATCCCAGGAAGTTCAGGAGCTTTTAAAATACCGGGAGGATACCGCCGGCGGTATCATGCAGTCGGAGCTGGTTTCTGTAAAGAAACAGGCCACCATCAACGATGCCTTTCAGGCCGTCGGGGATGCCAAAAACGAAATGGAAAATATCCACAATATCTTTGTAGTGGATGAACAGGGCAAATTAGTCGGCACGGTTCCTTTGCAGCGACTGATCACCACAAAGCGCTTCACACCGATTCTGGATGTGATCGACGAAGACATTCCCAGCGTTCCCGCCCAGATGGATCAGGAAGAAGTAGCGCGTCTTTTTAAAAAGTACGATCTGGTGTCCATCGGCGTGGTGGACCATGAGCAGCATTTGCTGGGTCGCATTACGATTGACGACGTGGTGGACGCCATTCAGGAAGAAACCTCCGAAGATATGTACCGCATCGCCGGCCTGGGCCAGGATGACACCATTTTCAACAAGACAGCTGAATCCGTCAGAAAGCGACTTCCCTGGCTTTATCTGAATCTTTTGACAGCCTTGACATCCGTGCTGGTCATCGGTTTTTTCGAGGATACAATCAAATTGATGGTCGCGCTGGTCTTTTTCATGCCTGTCATTGCCGGACTGGGAGGCAATGCGGGAGGACAGACGCTGGCACTGATCATTCGCGGCATCGCCTTGGGAGAAATAACCTTTGAAAACGCCAGACGGGTTCTCTACCGGCAGATTGCCGTGGGTATAACAAACGGCATCGCCGTGGGCTTGGTCATCGCCGGAATCGCCTACTTCTGGAAGGGAATTCCCGTTTTAGGCTTAGTGATTGGCCTGGCCATGATTATCAGTGTTTTCATGGGAACGATGGTCGGGGTTCTGATTCCGCTTGCACTGAAGCGACTGAATCTGGATCCGGCTCTGGGGTCTAATATTTTATTAACGGCCTTTACCGATGCTTTTGGTTTTTTTTCCTATCTGACCTTGGCTACCTTGTTTTTAAAACTGTTGACATAATACCAGCGTGAACCTATAATAGAATCAAAGTTAAAAATTTTAATTGATAAAATAGCAGAAATGTGTAGAAAATTACAGAAAGCGGTCGATTATTTTTATTGGCCGTTTTTGTTTAAAAAAGGTTAATAAAAAAAATCAATATCAGGAAAGTGATGCCGTTATGAGCAGTTTTATCAGTGACTTAAAATTGGGCAACAAGATTCTTGTGGCTCCCATGATTGTTTTGTTTTTTTTAATTCTTCTGGCGATGGGAACTTTTGTGGGGATGTCTTCCCAGACGAATTCGATTGATGACATTTACAATAAGCGATTCAAGGGGTATCAGGCGAGTTCCAAGATTCTGACGGACATGGCCACCATCCAGGCGGATTTATACAAATTAATGAACTGGATTGCCGCCAATTACGATAAGCAGCGCATTGATGACCTGGCCAAGAAGACGAAAGGTCAAATTGTTGATACTATTACGTTTACCAAGCAAATTCTGGATTCTCCGGGCCTCACTTCCGAAGAGAGGAAACTGTATAAATCCGCATACGACAATTTGATGGAATTTCAGGATCGGGCTGTCAATACGCTGGAAATCGCCGCCGTGGACGCCAGTACCGCCAGCATTACCTTTGTCATGGCGGAACAGAAGTTTGAAGAGTTGGACAAAAGCCTGCGGGCTTTGAATACTTATGAGAACCGTTTAAGCGAAGAGCATTATCAATCCTCAAAACGGCGGGCGACGGCCTTGATGGCGATATTTGCGGTTCTTTTACTGGCAGCCATTGTCATTTCCTTTATGGCGAGCATCTTCATCACGCGAATGATTGTCCGGCCGGTTCTGGAAACCAAGGCTGCATTGCGCCGTTATGCCGAGGGAGATCTTACTCAGGGAATTCACATGGAATCCAAGGATGAAATCGGCGTCATGATTGAATGCGCCAACATCATGCGCAACAAGATGTCGGAAGCGGTGGGTCATGCCCTGAAAGTTTCACATGATCTGAAGGATTCCGCGGCAGGGCAGGCGGCTGCCATTGAACAAACCTCTGCTTCGCTTGATGAAATTTCTTCGATGACCAGGCAAAATGCTGATAATACCACGGAAGCCGACAAGCTCATGACCTCCGCCAAGGCGGCGATCCAGAAAGCCAATGCATCCATGGAAGGTCTTACCGCTTCCATGAAAGCGATTACGCAGGCCAGCGAGCAAACGCAAAGAATCGTCAAAAGCATTGATGAAATCGCCTTTCAGACCAATCTTCTGGCCCTGAACGCTTCCGTGGAAGCCGCACGCGCGGGAGAAGCGGGCGCAGGTTTTGCCGTGGTGGCAGACGAGGTTCGAAATCTGGCCGTCCGCGCCAAAGACTCTGCAAGAGATTCCTCTCAAATGATCGACAACATCGTCCAAAAAGTCAAAGGAGGCGAAACTTATGTAGAGACCACCAGCGCGGTTTTCAACGATGTCACTTCCAGTTCCGACAAAGTCGCCTCCTTGATGGCGGAGATTGCGGTCGCTTCCAAGGAGCAGTCGCAGGGTATCGAGCAGATCAACCGGGCCATTGCGGATATCAGCAATACCACCCAGCAAAATGCAGGCAATGCGGAAGCGCTGACGGATATCATGTCCATGTTCAAGACTGAATCCGAAGACAGGTTGGAGCAAACCAGCAGGAAACCATCACAGAAGAGCCGGGCGCTTCTCGAGGCGCCTTGAGGCAAACGGTGAGCCTTTGCGGAATTAGAAAACTTGTTTTTCCAGAATAATTAGTTAGATCAAGAGGTTATGGTAAGAAGGTTGTCAGGAGAATCTTTAAGTTTGTTTTTTTCAGTTCCAATTAAAAAAAGGAGGGTTTGTTGTATGAGGAAATTGAAAGTGGTTGTAGTAGTCGTTTTGTCGATGGTTTTGATGGCTTCTTTTTCTTTTGCCCAGGAAAGAGGAAGCGCCAAGGAAGCCAAAGCCCTGCTGGACAAGGCGGTCGCTTTGATCAAGGCTGAAGGTGAGAAGGCGTATCCGAAGCTGCAGGACAAAAATGGACCGTTTGTTGTCAAAGATTTATATGTCTATGTCGCCACCATGGATAATGCCACCGTGAAAGTCCATCCCCACGCACCGGGCATGGTCGGCAAATCCTGGCTGACCCTGAAAGACGCCAATGGAAAAGCTTTTGTCAAAGAGCTCGTTGACGGAGCTGCCAAGAGTGGCAAGGGAAGCGTTGATTATTCATGGTCCGATCCCAAGACCAAAAAAGTGGAAGCGAAATCCGCTTATTACGAGCGGGTCGGAAATGTCGTAGCGGTTTCTGGATATTACAAATAGCATTTCTTCGATTTGCAGCGCAGCCGGTTTGGCAAGGTGCTGCTGAATCAAAATATGAAAAGCCTGATTTTTGCTCCTGATTGTTTCAGGGCGGAAATCAGGCTTTTTGGCGCTTCTGGCAGGATGGCGCAAGAGGATGACAGGTTGACATCCATTGGTCGCACTGGTACAGATTTTTCAAAGATCCGGCGGAAACGAGACGGGAGAAAATGCAATATGAAATGGAGCGGAAAAAAAGTCGGTCTTGCCCTGGGAGGGGGAGGAGTTCGTGGCCTGGCGCATATCGGCGTTCTCAAGGTTCTGGAGCAGGAAGGAATCGCTGTTGATCTGATCGCAGGAACGAGTGCGGGGGCTTTGATCGGTGGCGCGTATGCTGCGGGGATGACCACTCGAGACATCACGGCAAAAGTGGATGCTTATCTCCAGAGTTCGGAATTTGCGGATTCGGCTATTAAGTCCATCGGCCGGTCTTTTTCGCCGCAAAAGAAAAGTTTTATGGAAAAGGCTAAAATCTTTGTCCAAAATCAATATTTTATGATTCGGGCTCTGTTTGGCCCCGCCATTTTGCCCATTGAAGATTTCCAGATCCTGATCAATTATCTTCTGCCGGATGTCGATATTCGGCAGACGCGCATTCCCTTTTATGCTGTTTCCACGGACCTGCTTACCGGCAAGCCGGTTATTTTCAGTGAAGGACCGCTCCGACAGGCGGTTTTGGCCAGCAGTTCCGTTCCCGGAGCGGTGGAACCCGTCCGGCATGGGAAATGGCTTTTATCCGACGGTGGCGTGACCAGTCTGGTGCCGGTCCATGCGGTTCGGGACGCAGGTGCGGATGTGGTGATTGCGGTTGGAGTGGATCGTAAACTGCCGGAAGATGCCTCTGTTGAAACGGCGAAAGATATTGTTTACCGGGCCGGCGAAATCACGGCCAACGCTCTGGTGGCGGCCGAGTTGCAACATGCTGATGTCGTGATTTTTCCTGATGTGGGTGATTTGCACTGGGCCGATTTCAGCCGTTCGCATTTTCTGATCAAAGCGGGAGAAGAGGCAACCCGCAAATCCCTGGAAAGAATTTTTGAAGTTCTCCCTGTGTCCCGGCGCTTTTCCCGTTTTATCAGGCGTTTTGGGAAAAAAGATAAAAAAGACGCTATCTGGACGTCACATGATCCGGATGATTCCGGTAATTCTTAAGATTATGAAGCAAAACCGAAAATAATCAACTGGTTAAAGCTACCGATCCGATATTTCAATCGTCAGAGGGATGTCATGTTTTCCAGCTTCCACAGGTGCAATGTTTTCTTTCATGGCGCCTATTCCTTTTAACTCCGCGATGACATTTCTCCAGAGCCTGCCTTCGATTTTGGCCTGAATTCTCATACTTCCGCCTGTCCACTGCTTGGTCACTTTTTTGGCATTGTATTTTTCAAGGGTTTTTTCCACCTCTGCTGCCGCCGCATGGATATCAACAACCTGCAATAAGACATCGGCCCGCGGCGGCAGCGCTACGGATGCCGCCATGGACCCCGGCGCGGCAGGATCGGTCATTTTGTCACCCTTTTTTGTTTTTGCGAGGCCGGTGATTGCCTGTTCTTCTGTTTTTTTCTCTGTTTCGGCTATCTGTGCACGAACAGCCGGCATTTCATTTTGCGGCACCTGACGCATGAAGGGGCCTTTGCTCTCCGTCTCCGCCGTGTCTTTCGGGTGGTAACGATCCGTTTGGTAACTCATTTCCGGTGCGATATCCCGTATATTGGCTTTCGGTTCGCCGCCGCCATTATCCGGTTCTTTCCCTGACTGACGGTCCTGTTTGTCGGTTTCCGAAACTTCTGCCTTTTTGCGGATCTGTGCCGGAATTGTCGCATCACTTTTCTGCGGACTCATTACCTGTGTCTGTTCTTTTTGCATTTTCGCGGCTTCTTTTGGCGCTTGCGGCAGGATTTGCATCATCTGTTCGTCACCTGACCGGTAAATATAAAAAGAAAGCACGGCAATTACCAGGCCGGCCATAATTTGCACGGGAAGGCTTCTTCTCAGGAAAGCCAGGTATTTTTTTAAAAAACTCTCGGGTTTTCCTTCTGCGCGCACCCGGGCCATCATTTTTTGCTGAAACCAGGCGGGTTCTTCCAAGGGAGACAGACCGCCCAGTATCTGAACGGTTTTGCGAAGGAAAGACAATTCCCGGCGGCAGTCTGCGCAGACCGCCAAATGTTCTTCCACCGCTTTTTGTTCTTGGTCGGAAAGAAGCCCTTCATCGTAGAGAGGCAGATGCTTTTCGATGTCCTTGCATTGATTCATAATTCACCGATGATTTTCTTCAGGCAGTCCTTGAGCGACAAACGGGCGCGCGATAGCCGTGACTTAACCGTGCCGTCAGGGATGTTTAATATTGCCTGAATCTCCTCATAGGAGAGTCCCTGAATGTCCCGTAAAATGACGACTTCCCGGTAATCCCGTTCCAGCGCTTTAATGCAGACATGGACGGCTTGTTCCCTTTCCCTTCTTTCCATTTCCTGCTGTGGATTTCCCTCGTCAGTCCTTGCCAAACAGGACGTGCAGCCTCCTGGACATTCGGCGGTTTCGTCAAACGAGGCGCTTTCGTGCTGCTTACGGCTTTGTCTTTGCTTCAGCCGGTTCCGTACAGAATTGACGACAATCCGGTAAAGCCAGGTGGAAAATGCGGACTCTGCCTTGAATGAACCGATGGCGCGGAAGGCGGCAAGAAACGCTTCCTGTGTGACGTCGCACGCCTCGTCGTAATCCGCCAGCATCCGGTACGCGATGTTGAGCATTTTTCCGGAGTGTCTTTTCAGCAGAGGGGCAAATGCTTCCGTGTCGCCCTTTTGGCATAAGACAACGTATTCCAGATCGGTGTCGGCGGCCGGCGTTTTTTTCTCCACCATTCTTTTAGACATTTCCGGCAATGTTTTTGTTCCCCCGGAGAATCTTTTTATGATACAATCCATACCACAACGCAAAGGCGCGATCATGTTTTTTTTCTTCGACAGCCGTCTCTTTACACAAAGGATCCATCGGGAAAGCCGTTTATGAAAAGGTTGTTGGTATTGATGATGCTTGTTTTGCTGGAAGGATGCGCCGTGAGCATTCAGGCAACCGGTTTTCTGGACCCGTCGGTCGATCCGTCCGGATTGGCATCCAATGCCCTGATTGCTGTGCAGACCCATGATGGTGCGCCGAATCCTGTTCTGGAAGCTGAGATTGGACATAAAATTGAGAAGCTGCTCCTTTTGCGGGGATATCGAACCGCCAAACGGGAGCAGGCCAGATATTTGCTTCAATTCAGTTATGGCATGAATCCGAAATTGCAGCATGGCACGACGACCGCTTATGGTCCTTCGCAGACGCATGTGATTGCCGTTCCGGACGGCAAGGGCGGCACAAAATATATCCATGTCACAACGCAAGGGGACATGATTATGATTCCCACGGTGACGGAAATCTTTGCCAAGCATCTTACGTTGAGAGTTTTGGATGTCGGGGGTGTCCAAGAAGGTCAAAAGGAAAAAACCGTCTGGATCGTTGAAACGGCCGGCGCCGATTTGTCATCGGATTTGCGTTATGATATCGACTACCTTCTGGCCGCAGCCTTTGCCTGTTTCGGAAAGGACACGGGACGGCAACTGACCATCCGCATCGGCAGCGACAATTCCGACCTCCGGGCGTTACGAAGCGAAGATCCCAAAAGGGAAGGCGGCTCCCGGAAAATTTCCGGCAAACCAACGACGGAGGCGCAATGAAATCAAGGGGATGGAATCGAAGGGGATTCAAAGAACGAATTTTGCTTGCGGCGCTTCTGTTTCTCATTTTTTCGGCGCCGCAAATCTTTTTTTTCGGCATTGCCTGCGCCGGTGGACAGACGGGGACGTCAGGGCCGCTTCCGAAACCGGAAGCCGACCGGCCGACGCGACATATCCTGGTGATTACCGCCCAGCCCTATCTGACCGACTGGTTCAACACGCTGAATCAGTCGTTGCGCAATAAACTGCTTTCTTCGCTTTCCGCAAACAGCAAACTCAGTTACGAATACATCGGCAGTGAAAGTCTGACCGATGAAGATTACGATATGAAATTGATGGCGATGATGAAGGAAAAATATGCTCATATTCAAATAGATATGGTGATTGCCGTTCTGCCCGTCAGCTGCCAGTTTATGCTGGATCACGGCGAGTCCCTGTTTCCGGGCATGGCCTCCGTTTTTGTTTTGCCGTCCAAACGGCAGATTACTCAAATAACAGCCAGGCCCCGTTCCGGCCTGGTCAAGAGTTCGCCCGATGCCATTCCGGAAACCATCAAGCGGATTCGCGCTTTACTGCCTGAAACGGAGCATCTGGTGGTCGTTTCCGGCAGCGGCGCGGACGATCTTCACTATCAAAGCGTTGCGCAGGAGGCTTTGAAAAACGGTCACTGGCCGAAAAGCGTGGAGATTTTGAAAGGAATGCCCGCTGAAGATCTGGCTGTTCATCTGGAAAACCTGCCTGCGCGAAGCGCGGTTTTCATGCTCACGTATCTTCAGGACCGGGAGGGCCGGCCTCTGACTACGGTTCAGGTGATGAAAGCGGTTTCCAGCCGGAGCGCGGCGCCCATCTTCAGTTTTTACGATACGGTCCTCGGTTTGGGTATTGTCGGCGGCAAGCTGACCAGCGCCGAGGCTTACGGTGAAGCGGTCGCGGAAACGGCATTGAAAATCCTTCAGAGCGCGCATCCGCTGCCCTTAGTGGAAACCGTGGCCGAGGCCCGCGATATTTACGACTGGCGGCAGATGGAAAAATGGAAAATTCCGCCAAGCCGTCTTCCTGAACCAAGCGATATTCGATACCGCAAGGTTACTTTCTGGGAAGAGCACATGGGCAAGATTTTGCTGGTTTCCCTCATCATCGTCCTGCAGGCGTTCTTGATCGGGCTGTTGTTGATGAATTTGCGCAAAAGAAAGAGAGCGGAAGAGGCGTTGACCTCGTCGGAAAAGAAATATCACAACATTTTCGACAATGCCGTCATGGGCATTTTTCAAAGCACGCCGGACGGGAAATTTCAAAGTGTGAACCCGGCGATGGCGGAATTATTCGGATATGCGTCGCCGCAGCAAATGATGTCGGATATTGTGGACATTCAAAGGGATATTTATGTCCATGCCGGTGACCGGGAGCGGCTTCAGAAAGCCATGGCCGATGAAGGCGTTGTCAAAAAATTTGAAACGGAATTAAAGCGCAGGGATGGTTCCTCGCTGTGGATATGGATTTCCGGCAAAGCGCTCCGCGACGAAAAAGGAGATATCCTTTATTACGAAGGCACGGTCGAGGATATTACGCAGCAAAAGGAAACCCAGCTGGAGCTCGACAAATATCGCGGTCACCTGGAAGAACTGGTGCGGGAGCGAACTGCCGAACTGGAAGTTGCCAAAACAAAAGCGGAATCCGCCGATCGACTCAAATCCGCCTTTCTGGCGACGATGTCGCATGAGCTGCGCACACCACTCAACTCCATCATCGGGTTTACCGGAATTCTGCTTCAGCACCTGGGAGGGCCGCTCAATGCGGAGCAGGATAAACAGCTGAAAATGGTTTATAACAGCGCCAGGCATCTGTTGGAACTGATTAATGATGTTTTGGATATTTCCAAGATCGAAGCCCGGCAGCTCAATGTGGTGCGGGAAGATTTCAATCTTTGCGAGTCGGTGGAAAAGGTGGTCAAAATCTCTCAACCGCTGGCTCAGAAGAAGGGGCTTGAGCTTTCCCTGGCCATGGATTCCCGCATCGGATCTATCACAAGCGATCGTCGACGGGTGGAACAGATTCTTCTGAACCTGATCGGCAATGCCGTGAAGTTCACGGATGAGGGTTTTGTGCGAGTCACCGGAAAATACACGGAAAACAGAATTGAAATCGAGGTTCAGGATTCGGGCATCGGCATTCAGCAGGAGAATATGGGAAAGCTCTTCAATGCTTTTCAGCAGTTGGAAGAAACCATCACCCGGAAGCATGAAGGCACGGGACTGGGCCTGTCCATCAGTCAGAAGCTGGCGAACTTGCTGGGTGGTAAAATTGAAGCGCATAGCGAGTGGGGCCGCGGCAGCACTTTTTGTTTGATCTTACCCGGAGAAGGAGAAAAAATATGAAGGGAAACATTCTGGTCATTGAAGATAATGAGCAAAATCTTTATCTGGTCAGGTTTATTCTGGAGAAAAATGGTTATACCGTTCATGCGGCCATGGATGGCCGGGAAGGAATCGATATGGCGATGCGTTTAAAGCCGGATTTGATTCTTCTGGACATTCAGCTTCCGGTGATGGACGGCTATACCGTGGCGAAGCACTTGCGTGCCAATTCCGAACTGTCTGGTATGCCCATTGTGGCCGTAACCTCTCATGCAATGGTCGGAGACCGGGACAAAGCCATCGAAGTCGGGTGCAACGGATATATTGAGAAGCCCATTAATCCGGATACGTTTATGGCGGAAGTGGAGCTGCATTTAAAAAAATAAGCTGAAGGACCAACCTGTGCGGAATCCTTATTTTGCCAAACAGGATGACGGGAGAGATTTTACGACAGGCCGGTACAGGAAAAGATTTTGGCGGATAAAGCTTTCCGGATGATCTTCTGCTGCCAGAGAGTTGCAGACATACGTTACGATCATCTGGTGGTTTTGCCGGAACTGGCTGTGTTCCTTGCCGGCATAGCAGAAATTGTCCGAATTGTAGAGGGAGCTTGTTTGAGTCACTTCCGGAATTTTATCCATTAATACAGAGGGTTGACTCCAGGGGCCTTGTGGTTCGTCTGCGGTGGCGCATAAAAGCCTGTCCCCCCGGTTTTGGGGTGAAAGATACACGGCTATCCATTTTCTTTCCTTTGGGAAATAGCGCACGCTCAGTTCCGAGAGGGCAGCCGGAAAAACGAGTCGGACTTTTTCCGGGGGCAGATTCTTTTGCCAGACGTTGTCTGATGTCCAGTATTCAAAATGGCCTGCCGGTTGATCCAGGTGGCGGATGGAGATGCGTGCCGGAAGATTTCCGGAGAGGATGGTTCTTTTATCGGCATGGCGATACAAGGGATAGAAATAAACATAGTCTTCATGGACGATGGAGGTGGTTGCAAGCGCTTCGATGCCGGGGGCCAGCGCGTTTGTCCAATCGAGCATTTCCTTCGGCCATTGATGGGGATTCTCAGCGGAATAGTCCGTAATCCGGACGACCTTGTGGCCCGCGATTTTGAAGTTGAAGGGAGAAGGCAAATCGGGCAGAGTCCGGATGACCATCAGGGGAAGATATAAAATGCCTCCGGCAAGAAAAGGGTCCTGGGGCCAAAGCCATTCGTCCGTGCCAAACGATGAGACAAATTTGCCGTCTTTCCGGTTCAGATAGTATTGGATGTGAAATTGGCCCTCTTCAGAGCAGGTAGAAATCGCCAGCGTGTTTCCCAGGATCAGGTCCATGCCCGCCCGGTTTTTCCTTTCTTTCTCGGCAGATGCAAAAGTGTCACCAAAAAGCCATAGCGTGCGGCGCCCGTCAAGAGCAATGGAGTAGGCCCCGTCACCGCCGTACCAGCCGTCTGCATCGGGGAAGGTCGGCAGGCAGAAAGACGGAAGCGCCAAAGAGGCAGGCGGCGTTTTTAAAACTGGCGCCGTGCAGGCAGTCAGCAAAACGCCGAACGCTACGAAAAGAATTAGAGTTTTTGTTCTTTGGCGGATCATTTGATTTTAAATTCCACCCGGCTGTTCTTCACCTTTTCTTTTTTCCCCGGAGCGGGCGCCGAAGCTTTCACGAGAAATACCCGTCCTGGTTCGATTTTTCCATCCAGAAGCAGTTGTTCGCGGACGGAGGTGGCGCGCCGGGAGGCAAGCGCAATCAAATCGTTTTCTGAAACGGAGATTTGGCTCTGCAGGAGTTTTTCCATTTCCGTGGCCGGAAGTTTTTTGGTCAGACCAAGCACCGTGCGCGGTTTGGAAAATTTGCTCGTTTCATACGCCAGCGTCAGGTATTTTTCATATTCCGTCGGGAGGATGGAAATTTCCTCCCCTTGTCCGGGATTTTCTTCTTTTCCGATGAGATCTTTGAACTTTTGCTGTTTGAGCAGACGCTGAAATTTATCCTTTTTCAAAGCTTCCGCATCTTGAGCTGGGTCTACATATCCCTCGATTTCCAGCTTGACATGGGGTCTGTCATAAAGAGCCCTGACCAGCGCTCCTACTTTCTTTTGCCCCTCATCCGTTAATTTTGCGCTGCCGTATTCGAATTCAAGATAACTCATCTCTTCGCCGCCCCCGGTCAGGGAAGACAGAAGGGCAAAGGGGGCGGTAACGGCTTTGACGATCAGATTTTTCAAAACCTGCCAGACAATCGGCCAGATCTGGAATTTTGGATCATCCAGGCTGCCCGTGAGCGGAATATTCAGATTGATCTGCCCCTTGCGGTCAGTCAAAAGGGCGACCGCAAGGGGAACCGGCGCCTGGATGGCATCGGGGCTGTCCACTTGATTGCCAAAGGTCAATTGATCAAAAAAGATTCTATTTTCCGCGGTCAGTTTCCTTTTGTCCACCAGGTAGGATACATTAAAAGTGAGTTTACCCTTGGTGATCGGGTAGCCCAGATATTTACTGGTATAGGGGGTAACCGGCGTCATTTCGATGTCCTTGAAGCTGATTTTTACATCGGCAAACAGGTCATTTTTCAGGGGATTAATGGTGCCGGCAATATCAATAGGTGATCCGTAGCCGAGATTTCCTTTTACATCCACTTTGGCGCGGGAGGTCTCCAGCGAAGACAAGCCTGTCACGCCGCCCCGGAGATTCCGTAACGTCACTGCATAGTTCGGCCGGATGTTGTCATCTGCGAAATCGATGGTTCCGCCGGAAAAACGGACTTTGGCGATGGTGATGTCGGGCGGTGGCAAAGGGGAGCCGGGAGTTTGGGCTGTCGTTGGATTTGAATTGTAAGGTCTTGTATCTTCAGGTATTTTCTCGAGAGTTGTTTCTTTGGTCTGGGTCATTTCCTTTTGCGGCGCGCCGAAAATGTCTTCAATATTCGTGCGACCGCCGGCATGAATAACCATTTTGGCGAAAACATCAGAAAATGCGATTTCCTGGATCTTGACAAACAGAGGATTGTATCCGGCCTGCAGAGAAGAAACAGACATGGTTTTCCATTTCAGAAAATTCTGCTGATGCACCCGATCGATGATGGTCAGATCGGCGACGGTCATTTTCCCCCGGTAAAGGACGCCGGGTTTGCTTTTTGCGTCCGTTTTCAGAAGTAGCTGTCCCGTCGTGGAAAGGCTTCCTCTCAGAACATCCATTTGGACATTCGGGGGAAAGTAGGGTTGAAAAGTGCGGAGGAGCAGATTTTTGACATTCAGCGCCAGTTCGGCGGACAAAGGAGCGAGAAATACCGGGCCTTTGGCAACAATTTCGGTTTTCGGCTTCAGTGTCATCGCCAGATCGATATCGGCAAGACTTTGTGTCCGGAGCGAGAATCCGGATAGGTAAAGACGAAGCGGAGCGATCTGCAAATGAACAGGCCGGGTCGGCACGGCGTCCATGATAGAGATGTCGGCTCGTTCGATTCGCAGACGATCGACCCGCACATCCGGCATTTTGTTCTTCTTTCCGGAATCGTTCGGCGGATTTTTGGGGTCTTTTTTTGCTGCTGGATTTTTCCCGTCTGTCGCGGCGAGTTCCAGAAGATTGAGAACGCCCTTTTTGTTGCGACGGATAAAGAGCTGCGGAGCATCCAGCGATATTTCGGTCAGATGAATTTTGGGAACAAACGGTTCGACGGATGCGATATCGATCGACAGAGCAGGAAGTAGCAGAATCTTATTTCGCTGCAAATCCTCCAGGCGCACTTTGCGCAAATCCAGCCGCCCGGTCAGTTTCATCTGGGGTGCTTTTTTCTCATTTAGCAGAAAGTGGAACTCCAGACGGGTATCCATTCGCGCTTCGGAAAGCCGGAAATTCATCTTTACCGGCGAATATTGCAGGTAAAAGGGAATGTCGATATTTTTAATGTCCAGGGTCAGGCTTGTATCCCGCGAGTGGTGAAAAGGCTGGGTTTTCCCCACGGCTTTCACGAAATGGCCGTTGATGACGGCTGAAAACCTGGGTTCGACATAATTTTTCATATAGTAATCAATGTTCGATAGAAAAGGAACTGACAGCTGCAATTCCCGAACCCGGTGATCTGTTTGACGGGGCCTGTCGTGGAAATCGATGTTTCCTCCGGAAATTCGAATGTTATTGAGCGAAAAGAGAAAAGTTTCCGATGATTTTTCTTTTTGCGCTTCTTGTTTTGGGATGAGGTCTGAAAAGTTGTAAGATCCATCCTCTTTCCGTGTAATGCCGAGATAAGGCTTTTCGAGGCTGATCTCTTCTAAAATCAGTGCGCGCCGGTATAGGGAGGTCGGGACATCCACGTTCATCCGAAGGCGGTCAAAGGAGAAAAAAGGTGTTTTTTTATCCGGTTCGGCCAGTTGAAAGCCCTCAATGGTCACCGAAAGGTCAAAAGGGTTGATTTCTATTTGTGCAATAGAGGCTCTGCGGTGGAGTGCCTCTGAAATTTTTTCGGTCAGAAACGGTTTGAGAACCGCCGGAAGAATCCAGAATCCGGATACGGTGATCAAGACCAGCAGGCCAGAGATGGCGATCAGTAATTTTTTCGCGGTTTTCATGAGCGTAAACCGGTATGGAAAAGTTCAAATCATGACGCTGGGGTGAAATAAATCCGCGCATCCACAATGCTTACGCCTTTCCCGCGAGGGTGCACGATCACCGGATTGAGATCAATTTCTTCAATATCCGGGCAGGCATCCAGAAGCGCCGACACTCTGCAGATCACCTCTTCCAGCGCCGGGCAATCCGCTGGTTCTTTTCCCCGTGCTCCGGCAAGAAGCGGATACGCTTTCAGATCCTGGATCATGTCTCGGGCCTCGTTTTGCGTGACGGGCGCCAGACGAATGGAGGTGTCTTTGAAAATTTCGACAAAGATGCCTCCCAGACCGACCAGGATGATCGGGCCGAAGGCTGGGTCACGCCTTCCTCCGACAAGGCATTCCACGCCTTCTGGCGCCATTTCCTGAACCAGAAAACCATCCATGGTTATCGGTTGGGTTCTTTCCCGGATTTTGCTTTTCATGGCGATCAGCGTTTCCGAAAGCTGTTTTTTGCGACGAATATTGACTGCCACTCCTCCCACATCCGATTTGTGTGATGCATCGCGGGAAACGAGCTTTGCGGCCAAGGGAAAACTCAAGGGGATTTTCTCCGGAACGATTTCGTCCTTCAAGAGCAGGCTTTTTACCGGTTCAAGACCGGCGGCGGCAACGATGGAAAGCGCTTCGTTTGTGAGCGGAATCCGTTTCTGTTTCCGGCATCGACTTCGGATTTTTTCTATGGCTTTTCCATCCACGGAAGGATTCATCAGCTGGCCGCGAGCATCACGCGCCTTTTTCTGCTCTGCATAAGTCCGCAAAATATGAAGAGCGGTCGCTGCTTCCAGCGGGGAGGTGTAAACGGGAAAGGGCTGGCTTTTCTGAATATTGAGCAGTTCCTCGCGGTCGGAAATCAGCGTTAAGCAAACCGGTTTTCCGTATTTTTCAACGAGCTTGCCAGTGCTTTGCAGAAAAGACCGCGACATTTCCGCCTCAAAATCCGCGGAATAGAGGTGGTTGAATAAAATTCCGTCGAAATCGTCCAGTTGAAGGGCCTCTTCCAGAATATTTGTAAAAATCGTGTAGTCAAAAATTTCACCCAAATCCAGCGGATTCTGATGGGCGATGACCCGCGTGTTGTAGATGGTTTTGAGCTTTTCCAGAAAAGCAGGAGGGAAAGGAGGCATTTCAAAACCATATTTTGCGCAAGCGTCCGCCGACAGCACGGCGTGACCGCCGGAGCGCGAAAGGACGGCCACGCGCTTGCCCTTCATCAGCGGCAGGCGAACGGCTTTAATGGCATTAATAAAATCGACTTCATCTTCCACGCGGAGAATGGCTGCCTGTTTGAAGGCCCCGTCCACGACACGGTCGTCGCTGGATAGCGCCGTGGTGTGGGATTGGGCGATTTTCGCGCTGACCGGCGAGCGGTTGGACTTTTGAATGATGATGGGTTTGTCGCATGAGCGAGCCAGGTCAAAAAAGACGCGTCCCC
>Ga0209606_1003378_pt1 | contig 16127 bp, 17 predicted proteins | sample AD_UKC057_MetaG_FD_184412 | JGI IMG/M metagenome (GOLD analysis project Ga0209606, IMG submission 184412) | Active sludge microbial communities of municipal wastewater-treating anaerobic digesters from USA - AD_UKC057_MetaG (SPAdes) (version 2) | ecosystem: Engineered > Bioreactor > Anaerobic >...
ACACGTAAGGGTGCCGCCAATCAAATGTCAAGGAATCAAGACTAAGCTTGTTCCTTTCATCTTTTCATCAGTTCGCTGGAATGGAGAAGGTCGATGGGTGGAGCCATTCTTGGGTTCAGGAGTAGTCGCCTTTAACCTGGCACCTGACAGAGCTTTGGTCGCCGACACCAATACGCACCTAATCCAGTTCTACCGGGATATTGCCTCGGGTGTAGTAAACGGTTCATTGGTTCGGGAGTACTTGGAAAGTGAAGGAGCAGCTCTCTCTATCCATGGGGAGGACTACTTCTATGAGGTAAGGGAGCGGTTTAACAGCAACCCAACCAGCTTGGACTTTCTCTTCCTGAGCAGAGCATGTTTTAACGGCGTAATGCGGTTCAACCGCAAAGGTCACTTCAACGTGCCTTTCTGCAAGAAACCGGATAGGTTCGCCCCTTCATACATAACTAAGATAGCCAACCAAGTGGACTGGGTTTCAAGGGTACTGCGTGATCGGGATTGGGTGTTCGAAGTAGCTGACTGGAAGGATACACTCGCCCAAGTTAGAGAAGGCGATTTCGTTTATGCTGACCCTCCATATGCAGGTAGGCACACAGACTACTACAACAAATGGACTGATGAGGAAGCAGCGTCCTTGTTTGATAGCCTGTTGAGGCTACCTGCTGGTTTTGCTCTTTCCACCTGGTCAAAGAACAAGTACCGCTCTAACCCACATCTTGATAGCGTTCCACCATCGGTTGTGGTGAGAACATACGAACACTTCTATCATGTGGGCTCCACTGAAGATCTGCGTAACGCCATGGAGGAAGCCTTGGTCATTAGCAAGGCAGACGCTGTATAGGCCGCATACTGAAGCATATGGTACGCCGAGAGAACGAAGGAAGGCACCCTTAGCTTAGGGTGCCCTCACTTCTTCCAGAGACGGGTCAGGGACATGCTACAATGCCCACCAGACTGCACCAGAGGCCGCCAGAGCGGCGCAGATTCGCCGGGTGGGGAAATGGGCACTCAGTACGCTATCGCCTGTCCTAGAGGCCCAGGAAGGCCCGCAGGGGGCCACAAAACGGGTACAGGCGGCGCGTTGGCACTCAGTATGAGGGGTGCGAAACGCGCTAGGCCGGCAGGGGCGGTGCGAATCTCGCCAGCCTTGCGGCCGGGACCGCGGGCGGCTTCGGGCGCGAGGAAATGTCCCCATGACGAATCGCGCGGGGCAGGGGGCGCGAGGAATCTAGCAGGGCGAGAGACGGGACCGTAGGCGCAAGCGCGCGTGTGCTGCCGCGATTCGCTTGGGTTTTCCGGGAGGGGGGAGGGGGGCATCGCGATTTCTGTAGCTGCGGGACCGCGGACCGACCGGATGCCAACGCGCACGCAAAACCCGATTTATCGCGCAGCCCTTTCCCAGATTCGCGCTCGCCCTTTGGCCGGCAGGGGCTTTTACCTTTGGCCGTTACCTTTTTGGATTCTCGAAACGCCGTCTAGCTGGCGTTTCTCGCATGGAAACGAGAAAGTGCAGCCCGTTAGGGGAACGGGGCGACGTTTTTTTCTGGCGCGACGACCGAGGACCGGCAGCGAGCCGTTACTTTTGCGGGCGCAATCGCAGCCCGATTTTTGCCCGGGGAGTGGGTGCGGAGAGTGCGCCTGGCCGGCGGCAGCGCAGGCCGCAATCTTACACAACCTGACACCATAAAAAAGGCCCGCCTGGTGGCGAGCCCTGGTGTGTCCCTTACACGCGTGGAAGTCTAGTTTTCTCTAGTAGGTCACAGCCCTTTTGGCCGGCGGCGCTCCCGCCGACCTACCCCGCTTTTGGGAGTATCGCTTCATGCTGGCCTGCCTGCTCAATGTGGGCTTCGCCACCCCACTTGAAGAGGTATTCCACCTGCCCCTGGTACTTGGGGTTGTCGAGCATGTAGCGGATGGTGGCGGGATACCAGCGGCCGCCCCGTTTGCCAGGTATCCCTTCGGCGTTGAGCGTGTCTGCGATTTGCCGGTTCGTGAGGCCCTGTTCATGCATGGCGTAGATACGGCGCACAAGCGCGGCTTCTTCGGGGTTCACAACCAGGCCGCCTTCCTTGTCGCGCTGGTAGCCAAGGGGCGCAGGCCCGCCAGCGAAGCCGCCCTTGGCCGCCTTCTCGCGCTTGCCCGCCAGGGTGCGCTCGGTGATCGACTTGCGCTCCTGGGCCGCCATGCCGGCGAGAACGGCAAAGACCATCTCGCCAATAGGGGTGGCCGTGTCGATAGGTTCTGTGACCGAGCGCAGCACCACCCCATACTGTTCCCGCAGGGCATTGGCCGTGGTGACGGCGTAGGTGAGGTGGCGGGCGAGGCGATCAAACTTCCACACCAGGAGAACCGAGAAGGCCCGCTCCTGTGCGAGCTGGAGCACCTGGGCGAACCCTGGCCGCTCCTCCGGCTTCGTGGAACCGGACACGCCGGCATCGGTGATAACGCCCACCAGCTCATACCCCTGTGACTCTGCAAAGGCCCGCACGGCCCGCTCCTGAGCCTCCAGGCCGTGACCTGTGGCCGCCTGCTCCTCCGTGGATACACGTAGGTAGCCAAGTGCCTTCTTGGCGACTTCCTGCCGCTCCTGGGCGTTCTCCCGCAAGTAACGCTGTAGACGTTGCACCCTCCGGCTTGCCATTGCCCGACCCCTCCTGCGGGATTAATTCTGACGAGAATTTATCTCGCACCCCTAGCATACCACCGTCTACGCGCAAATGCAACGTAGTATCTTGTAACGTCACGTATGACATGCTATCGTGGAGAGGGAAGGGGGTGTGGGCATTGGAGCAAGACGGCACCATGACACCGGACCAGGCCGCCGAGTACCTGCACCTGCACAGGGATACGGTGCGCCGGCTGTTGCGCCAGGGGACTCTGCCAGGTCGAAAGGTAGGCAAGCAGTGGCGTATCCGCAAGCATGACCTAGACGCATACCTAAGTGGCGGCAAGCCAAACGGGGAGGCCAACTCATGAGCGTGAGTCGTGAGGAACTCTACCGCCGGCTGCGCGCAGCAGAGAAGGTGCTTGATCGGGAATGGATACGGGAGATGGCCGGCCAGCACGGAGGCAGGGTACTAGAGAATACCTTCCAAGTCGCAGCAGGGGGGGTGGCGCTGCAGGCAATCGGTATTTACGCAGAGCGGGCAAAGCAAGACCCAGACGAGCACCCTTTCCTGGAGCGCCTGGCGGCACGAGACAGCCTAGATACCGTGTTCCACGCGCTAACGCAACGCTTGCAGAAGGACTTTCTGGCAGTTGTGGCAGGTGACGAAGAGAAGAAGTGGCAAGAGGCCGAACACCTGGAAGCGTGGGTGTGGCAGCACGTTTCAGCGTGGGCGCTTGACACTATGGAGAAGGAACTGGGAACCCAAGCTGTCCAAGCCTTGCCTGAAGAGGACTTCGACAGAGTTTTTACCGAATACGTGTTCGATAAACAGGACGTGGGAGTCGTCATTGCAAACCTCATAGGCATTTACGCCCAAGACCTTGCGCGCCTTTACCTTGAAGCCCTGGATCCAGAACACCGACCGCTGCATGAACTGCGCCGTTTTTTGGGGCTGCCGGAATCAGCAGACCTACCGTCAACGGTGGACGTGAGAAGCGGCGCACACGCCTTGCCTGACGCTTTCGCAACAGGGGTGGGACGTATCCCCTCCAACCCTGCCCTATCGGCTGCACTGGGGGCGATATGGAAAGGCGGCCCGCGCTCTCGTTACCTGCAGGCGGGGTGGAGTGACGCTGGCACAGGCAAACCTACATACGTTCACATGGTTAAACAAGGTGGCCGGGTGTTGGTGTATCCCAACTTGACGCACAGCGCCAGCGACCCGCTCCCCACAACGGAAGCACTCTGGGCCTTCGTGGAGAGCTTGAACCCGTTCACTGCGGACGTGGCCCTTGCAGTGCTGGCCCAAATGGTAGAGCCAAGTACAGGGGACCGGCCGAAGTACCCCCTTCTGCAGCCAGTGCGAATCACAGCAAATGCGATTCTTCGTTACAAAGGCATACAGCGGTACGGCGCAGAGCGGCGATTACTTGAACACCGCGTATACGAAGAAATGGAGCGGCTACGGGGCCTCACCTTTGACGTGGAGCGGGTAAAGGCATACGACGCGGACACCGACAGGTGGCCGAAGGAAGGAGCTAGCTGGGAAGGCGACCGCCTGTTTGACATCGTGAAGGTAGAGAAGTGGCAGGAAACCCTGATTGGAGGGGAACGCCAGCGCATCGAGGTTGCCTGGAGCGTTCGCGCCGGGCAATGGGCTTACTGGTGGCTGAACGCACAGGGGCGCGTATATGTATCCCGCATGGCGCGGGTTTTGCTGGAACTGGATCACCGCGAGAACCGACCAGCGGCCGTCATGGCAAAGAAGATTGGGCAACTCCTCGCCTTGTGGCGCGCCTCGGAAACCCTAGAACGGCGGATTGATGGGCTACTACAAGACATAGGCGAGCTGCCAGAGCCCCAAAAGCGAGACAAAGACTGGGCAGGGCGTACGCGGGACCGTTTCGACGAGGCCATGCTGACCTTGCAAGAGGCCGGGGTATTCGTCAACGTGGAATGGCCGGACGGGTACGGCCCGGGAGACAAGGACCGCAGCAAAGGATGGGTAGCCGGCTGGCTGGCGGCCAAGGTACGCATAACCCTCCCGAGCACAGCGCCCGAGCTGCCCGAACCTCCCCCGAAGCTGCCTGCGCCCAAGCGGAAACGCCGCGCCAAGCAACCTGCCAAGGTGCAGCTTTTAGACGGCAGCGCAATCAGGCGAGCCCGCACCGAACGAGGCTGGACGCAGCAAGACCTTGCCCGCCACCTGGGGATTGCCCCAGCCTATCTATCCCAGATAGAAAGCGGCAAGCGGCTGCCAAGCAAGGAGTTGGCCGGCAAGCTAAAAGTATGGCTGGAGGAAGCATAGCAACGTAACAAGACACACTCTCCGGAACCCGGTACCAAGACCTCTGCAGCGCAAGACTTAGCAAGATAAAACCTCCGGAACCTGCGAGCAAAACCTCCGGAACCTGCGAGCAAAACCTCCGGAACCTGCGAGCATTTTTTGCGTAAGGCCAGCTAGAGGCCGGGTTAGCAAGTCTAGATACTATAGATACTATAGACGGCGCGCCGGCCTGCCTGACGGCGGCCGGGCGCTTGCTATGATACCCCCGGAAGCGGACCAACCGCGACCGGGGGTGATCTTGTTGCAAGCCTTCAACCTGACGGCCGACTTCACGGACCAGGCGGCAGAGCAAAGCGTAATCGCTGCGGTTGCCCGCAAGCCAGAGCTGTACTGGGAGCTTGCCGACTTGCTGCCCCCTGACGCGTTCGCACATGAAGGCGAAGCGTGGCAGCAGGTGGCAGTGGCCGTGGAGAGTGAACGGCCGCCGGCGGTGCCCGCCTGGGAACCGGCAGCGGACCCCCGGGCAGCAGCAGAGCACCTGGCCGAACTCCTGCGGCAGCGGTTGCTGGCCGAAAGCCTGGCGAACCTGGCGGCCGACCTGTACGGGGGGAAGCCTGCCGGCGAGCTCCTGGCCCGCTTGGAGGAAGAGGCGGCCCGGGTGCAGGCCGCAGTGCGCGAGCTGCGGGCCGGCGAGGCCCTGGCAGTGACAGCACTCTTCCCGCAGGTACTCAACACACTGCGGCAGCGCAGGGAGGCGGTAAAGACACAGGGAGCAGGGGCCGTAGGGCTACCTACCGGTATCGCCAAACTGGACAAGTCCCTGGGCGGCCTGCAGCCTGGGTTGCACTTGCTTGCGGCCGAGCCCGGGCAGGGCAAGACAACCCTGTGCCTGCAGATCGGTGCGAACGTGGCCCGGGCGGGGTTCCCTGTGCTGTTCCTCACCTTCGAGGAAGCGCCCGAGCGCCTGGCGCTCAAAGTGGTGTGCCAGCGGGCCGGGCTGGAGATGAAGCGGTATGCCGAGGGGTACGGCGAGCCGGCCGAGGTAGAGCGGGCTATGCGGCAATACGGGCCTGAGCTCGCACCCTTCCACATCATCGAGGGGAGCGCCCGCCTTACTGTGGGCCAGGTAAGGGGCAAGGCCCTGCAGCTTATGGCGAAGCACAAGGCCCCACGCTGCTTCGTGGTGGTGGACTATCTGCAGAGATGGGCTGCAACCAGGCGAGAGTTTACCGACTTTCGGCATGTGGTGTCGGGCCTGGTGAGTGAGCTGCGGGAGCTCGCCCTGCGCCTGGATAGCCCCGTGTTGGCTATCTCCAGCCAGAACCGGCCGGGGCAGGGGCGTGCGGCACTCACCAGCCTGAAGGAGAGCGGCGACCTGGAATACAGCGCAGACACGGCGCTCTTTCTGGTGGAAGCCGACAAGCGGCCGGCGACTCCACCTTCCCGGGCTGTTGACCTGGCTATCGAGAAGAACCGCTTCGGGGACACCGGCATCGTGCAGCTTATCTTCCAGCCCCACCTGGGCAGCTTGCGGGAGGTGGCGAAGACATGAGCGGCCGGGATAACCTCACCCTTACCGAAAGCGAGCTTATGGCGTGCAGGCCGGTTCGTGGCGAAGGCGGCCGGGTGATACGCGCCTTCTGCCCGTTTCACGGATCGGACAAGCAACGAAGCCTGCGGATCGACCGGGAGACGGGGCGCTTTAACTGCTTCGCCTGCGGTGCATGGGGTTATACCGAGGAAGCGCGCCAAAGGTGGCGGGAAGAACGTGCGCCAGGAGGCCACAGGAGGCCGCAGGACGGCCGGAGACACCCAAGCAAGGGTAAAACCCTTCCGACGTACACGCGACCCCTTAGAAAGCCTGAGAAAGCGCCAAAGCCTTCGAGAGACGACCTGCCGGACCTGTTGCGGACCTATCAGAAAGCCTTGCCGGGAAGCCTGGGCGAAGAGTACCTAAAGCGGAGAGGCATACCCTTAGAAGTCGCTACAAGGTGCGGCGTGGGATACGCTGCGCCGGGAACGTGGGCGCACCCAGCGCGAGACTGGAAATGGGGGCGGCTGGTGTTCCCTCACACTGACCCGAGCGGCCGCCTGGTGAACCTCTACGGCCGTGCGGTGGGCGCAAACGAGAAGGTGCCCAAGGCCCTGCGCCACGACCACCTGCCCGGGCAGAAAGGCTATTTCAACGCTGCGGCGCTTCGTGTTGGCGAGGGGCCGCTTTTTGTCTGCGAGGGGGCCTTTGACGCGCTGGCGCTTATGGCCGCCGGATACCCGCGTACTGTGGCGACCTTCGGGGTGGACGGTTGGCGGTGGGAGTGGGTCCGGGACGTGCGGCAGCTTGTGCTGGCGCTGGACGCTGACGAGGCCGGGCAGCGCGCCTGGCGCGAGCTCGCCCGCCATGCGGTGCTGCGGGGCAAGCGAGTAGCCTTCCTGCCACCGGAAGCCTACGGCGGGCACAAGGACGCAAGCGAAGCCTGGGCAGCGGGGGTTCTGCAGGTGGGCGAATGGCCCGGCGACAAGGCGCAGGAACCGGCGGCCGGCGACGGCTGGGAGCTGATCGACAGTGAAACACTGGGGGAGCGCATTGTTTTAGCGAAAGACAGCGAAGCGGCGAAACGAGCGCCTAAAGGTTATGTCACCTATACCGCAAAGGAGATACGCCTTTTGGCAGGTTGTAGCCCTGAAGCCTTGCGGCAGGTGCACGCAGTGAAACGCCTTATATCCGGCGTGTTGGTGGAGGTTTTGACGAAAGAGGAGGCGACCGCAGGAAGCTGACAGTCGGCGCATAGTAGACCGGACTTTTTGGACGCCCTAAAAGATGACGGCAAAGCCGCACAGTGTTGCACGTCCCTAAAAAGGGCGTAGCGAGTTAAGCAACAAGGCGGCACTCCCCCCTGATCGAGCGCCAGGCCTTCCCTGGTGGACCGGAGGCGGCACCTGCAAAAACCTGCGAGGGGTTTCGCACGTGAGGGGGTAGCTGCGACACCGGCGCACAGAGGCGGCGAATTAGGCCATTCCTGCGTGTGGGGAGGGAACGCTGGGTGGGTTGGTCAAAAAATTGACGAACCCAGGCCGCCCCTGCGCGCGGGGAGGGAACTGCCCGTTTGGGCAATTTTGCCGAAACGGGAGGGACGACTCCCCACGCGCGGGGAGGGAACGACCGTGCTCAAGTCTCTGCTCAGCCACTACGGCACGACTCCCCACGCGCGGGGAGGGAACCCAACGGCTCGAAGCCGCACGGCACGGCGCGCCCTGGGGCAACCTGGGGCGCGCTTCTTATGCGATAGGGGGGGTAAAAATTCTAGCGGCCTGCTGCGGAGGACCGGCGGCCGGCCCAGGTTTTTTCGGTGTACGAATCTGGGAGCTTCGAGAGGCATAGGGGGGGTTAAAAATTCCAGGCTTTCACGGAAAGACCGCAGCGGCCCGCAACGAGTACACAAAACTCGTTTTATCGCGCAACACCTAACCTAACGAAACCATACCCGACCGCGACATCAAACGAGGATGGCCCTGTGAGCCATTTTGAGGGGGCGTAGAGCGTCGCAGAGGCTGGGGAGGTATTTTCCCCTATCGCGCCGACATCCCCCTCTTAAAACGGCTGAAAATGGCTTGTCACTATGATGGGTACAAAACACCCTATTGGCGGCGCGCGAAACGACCCCATGCAAGAAGAAGGTTGACTGCCGACGAACGAAGCCCGTAGAAGCCCTCTAAGGCCTCGCGAAAGGCGCACAGGCCATTTACTACGTGGACGAGTTTCGCGGCGCTTCTAGGCCCGTTTCTGTGGCTCACAGGCGCATGTTTGAAGCAGAGGCGAGTATTCGACTGCAAAAAACGTCCCTCCCCAAGCGCGGCGCGCAATATTTCCCCCCAAAAAAGAGCGCTGGCGCGAGGCGTCCCATTGCATAAACCGCGCAAATCGGATGAATAACCGGCGCAATTCCCTCCTGCGATAAGTCAACCCGAACCCCAACGATAGCGAAAACCCGCATCACAAAGGTGTTTCTAGCGTTTTCGACCCAGAGGACAAAATTCCCGATAATATTGTTTATCGTGACTTTGGGTTGTTTGACGTGACAACCGATGACGAAAGAGCGTTGATGTGTGATACAATGTGAGAAGGAGGCATGGACATATGGCACAGATACAGAGGCCTCTAACAACCGAGGAAGCAGCCGAGTACCTGCAGGTGACGGTGGACACGGTGCGGCGCTACATTCGTGAAGGCCGTTTAAAGGCTTTGCAACTTGGCCGGGGGTATCGGATACGCCTAGAGGACTTGGACGCCTTTCTTGCTGGCAACAGTGGCGACCGGGGACAGGAGCAAGCGGCGCAGCCTGAGCTAGCCAACCTTGTAGGCTCTGGCGAGGAGTTTGAAAGCTGGGTTGACCTGATGAAAACTGGCAAGGCCAAGGAGAAGTAGCCCATGCCTGCACAGGTAGCAAGTGCCCGCGTCTTTCGCTATCGAGGGGCGCTACGGGAGTACAGCGAGGCCCGCGGCATGGAACCGGATCGGTATTGGAGAGCCATGCTGCTTGTCGTGACGGCGGCTGACTCTCTTTGGGAGAAGGCGAGGCCGTATATCGACTTTGCGGCCGGCAGCGCGTACCTGGATCAACTGCGACAGGAAGCGTACTTAAGCGGCGGGGAGATGTTGCTGCTCGACGATGAAGCCGAGAAAGAGCGTGCCCGAGGCGGCGGCGAGAGCTTGGCGAAGGTGAAGCGCGACCTTGGCTTATGAGACAATCCTTTACCGGCTTACGCGACGTTATGAGGAGGAGATCACACCGTGGCCTACGAGGGCATTAGTGATTTTGTTGCCGTCGACAGAGCTCCACGCCGGCCCGCACCTGTGTTGAAAAAGAAACGGCTAGCCTTTCGTTGGTACGGTGGCAAGTTTAGCCATCTAGATTGGCTGCTTCCTTTGCTGCCTGTCGAGGGAGTTCATCACTATTGCGAGCCGTTCGGCGGTTCCGCTGCCGTTCTACTCAACCGTCCGCCGGCGCCAATTGAAACCTACAACGACCTTGATGGTGAAGTTGTGAACTTCTTCCGAGTGCTTAGGGACCAACGTGGTGAGTTAATTGAGGCCTTGCGGTTGACGCCATTTTCCCGGGAGGAGTTTGAATTGGCGTGCTCCCCACCGGAAGAAAATATATCGGACTTGGAGCGAGCTAGGCGCTTTTTCATTCGAGCCGGTCAAGTGCGGACGGGACTCGCGCAGACGGCGACCATAGGTCGGTGGGCCAACTGCAAAAGCACATCGCGGTCTGGGATGTCTGGAGCCGTTTCCCGTTGGCTTAATCAGATTGATCGGTTAGCGGAAGTGGCTGAAAGGCTTCTGCGTGTTCAGATCGAGAATCGGCCAGCGATCGACGTAATCAGACTGTACGATGATTCCAAAACTCTCTTCTATCTGGACCCGCCGTATGTGCACGAGTCCCGCAAGGACACTCGGGCTTACGGCGCGGAAATGACAGAAGCGGATCATCGTCTCCTGGCCGAAGTCCTGCACTCGGTGCGAGGAATGGTCGCTATTTCGGGATACCGGTGCCGTCTCATGGACGAGTTGTACGGGGATTGGCATCGTATTGACGCGCCAATTAAGACGGCCCATTCGTGCAAGACAGCTCGTCAGGAGTGCCTGTGGGTCAATTTCAGTGTTGAAAGGAGGAGATCCGGATTATTCGCAGAGGTCGAATAGATTACGACGTGGCAAGCAGAGTACTGAACGAGGAGTTTAAGATAGCAGAAGAAGCCTTTCGTGATGGTCAACTGCCCCAGGTGCCTGACGAGATTGTGACTGCCTGCGATGACTTATTTGCTTCGAATACGCAAGCCTACCGCGAAGCGTTGCTCGGATGTGCTGTAGTGCGGATCGTGGATCCCGACGTCGATGTGCGTTATCCGCACCTGGATCTTTCTCCTAAAGCCTTCAGTGGGCGAGGACTCGATGAAAGCGTGATCAACCCGTTTCTGAAGTATCATGAGATTCCTTCCTCAAATGGGCCATACCTATCCGCGCTCCGCCGTGCTGTGCGTTTGGAGCTCCCAGTGCCGCAAGGTCAGCGGGATACAAAAGCCTTTGAGGCATTAGTGACAGTGATAGAAGCACTGCGTGCTGCAGACGAGGGCACAGCGCGCCTGTACCTGCGGTACCTACTCTGCCGTTTTCTGCGTTTGCGAGAAGAATCCAAGATAACGCTGGTGCGTGCCCATCGCTTGAGCTTGGACCAGTATCGTCAGCTTTTACCGTGTCTCCTCTCAAAACCAAGTGGTGGTCGGATGCCTTTGCTGGTTGCAGTAGCCGGATTTCAAACCCTTTGTCGCTACTTTGAGCTTGACTGGGAGATTGAGTGGCAAGAAATTAACGCCGCGGATGCTCCTAGCAAGGCCGGCGGAGACATCACCGTCCGGAGCGATGATGCAATTCTGATGGCTGTTGAGGTAACAGAACGGCCAATTGACGCTGGACGGGTCAGGACCACATTTCGGGCCAAGATTTCCCCTCATGCTATTGACGACTACCTCTTTATCTTTTCGGGTGTAGGCCCGAACGAAGAAACAAAACTGGCGGCAAAACGATATTTCGCTCAGGGGCATCATATTGGCTTTGTACCCGTGGAGGAATGGATCATTAGCATCATGTCCTTAGTCGGCCCCGAGGGACGTGTCTGCTTTGAAGACTGCTTGTTGGAGTTACTTGATCGGGAGGACATACCCAGAGCACTAAAGGTGGGCTGGAATCAATGCATGGAGGCTGTCATAGCACTCTGACCCGAGGTACGTCAACACACTGGATGAATGTCCGGTAATTCTTTCAAAGTCGAATATCTTTTGGAATAAGATTGACTCACTTCTGGGGTTTTTACTTTTCATGCGCGGCCCCTAGCTGGACTTTCGGGCCGCGCATTGCTTTTGTTTGACCGACACGCAGGGACGATGACCATTGACGCAGAACGTCAACGCTTGCGTAAACCGTATGCGTTGACCATCATAGGAACGTTTGAAGGTAAAAAAGCGGTTTGCTCAAAGGGGGTTTGCCCATGATCCTTGCCATAGTGAACCAAAAGGGAGGCGTTGCCAAGACGACTTCGGCTATCGCCCTGGCGCTCCATATCGCCCGCATGGGGCACAATCTCTTAGTCATTGACGCCGATCCCCAAGCGGATACGACCTTTGGCTTCAACATCGGAGAAGACGCCATCAAAACAAGTCTCGCGGACGTTTTGAGCCGGAGTCGGACGCCGGTCGAAAGTGTCGTCATGCCTGACGTCTTTCCTGGCGTCGATTTGATCCCGTCACACATTGAGCTTTCTCGAAGCGAACTCCAGTTAGCCAGCGAGATTGCCGGCGAAAACATGCTTTCAAGGGCTCTTGCTCCCATCAAAGACCGGTACGACTACGTGCTGATCGACTGCCCGCCCTCGCTTGGGATGCTAACGGTTAATGCTCTTGTGGCTTGTGAGGGCGTGCTGGTACCCACGGCGGCGGCCCCCTTCGCCTTCAAAGGTATGGAGATGCTCTTTGATACCGTCCAGCTTGTAAAAGAGCATCTAAACCCGAACTGTCGCGTGATCGGCATCTTTCTCACGAACTTCGATCAACGTCGACGCATCGAGCAAGACTTTCTCGCCCACCTCAAGGCGACATATGCCGAGATGTTTGAGACGACCATCCCCACAGATGTACGGCTCGCAGAGATTGGATACTACGGCGATCCCACCATTGCGCTTGGAGATAGTCGCGGGGCCATTGCCTACGGAGAACTTGCGAAGGAGGTAGTTTCCAGGTGTCACGTTCACGAAAACGAGGCGAATTGACCGGCGGCGAGGCCTTTAGCAGACTCCTTGGTAAGCGTCAGTCGCTGACGTCAACCGAATCGACATACGATGGTGCTGATGATCAACGCAAGCGTGAAACGCAAGTGAACAACGCTGATGACCAACGTCTATCACGTTCGGAAATGGGAGGCGATGCCGGTTTGCGCGTGCAGATAAAAAGGGAACCCTCTTTCGAGGAAACGCACACACGAGCGACGTTTTGGCTACCAAACGAACTGCTAGACGACTTGGACGCGTTCGCTAAGAGGACGGGACTCTCAAAATCGCAGATCGTGGCGCGGGCTACACGGTACTTCATCGAAAACGCTGAGATCGAGGAGTGACCGCGACCGCGCGAGTCCTGGGCGCTAGATATGGTGCCGAACATTTGGTTGCCCACCGAGCGGGCTCAGGCCGAAATAGCCGACACGCGGCAGAGGATTGCCGAAATTGAAGACCAGATCGAAACCGAATTCCTGGCCGCGTTGGGGCTGACCAAGCCGCAGCGAGTCGAGCTGCCTAAGGTGTTCGCGGTGTCATGGAAGGATTTTGAACGATGGAGTGTCAGTTACAATCAACGCGCCGTCACGAGTATTGATATTTCACGAGGTCGTTATCCACTTCGTCGCCTTGGCGAATGCCTTGTCGCTATGCAGTATGGAACCAGTGAGAAGGCAAATCAACGCGGCGCGGGTGTACCGATCCTCCGACGGTTCTTCCGCACCCATAGTCGCACCTGCGCTGCTTTTTCGGGGACACCGTTGATCATGGTCTCTCATTAGGACACCTTCGTCGTGTAGATCGCAGTGTCATAGCCGGCCAGTTCAATCATTCGCAGAGCGCGTTGGTCTACGTTGCGCGGCAAGATCCTGGTGACGCCCTCATGCGTCTCAACGCGCACCACTTGTACCCTGTTTAGCAGGTCAAGGATGGCACGGATCGTCGGCCGATCGGTGATCCGCTTGCCTTCCAGTTCAACTGTTTGGCGTCTCTCTTTTAGGGCCTTGCGGATCTTCATCTGGATGTAAGCGGCGACGAGTAGCGCCAGCAAGAACACGTAGGCCAGTGCTTCTGCCCTGCGAACGGACTGGACATAGATGCCGCCAATCAGCAGCGGATGCTTCAGGAAGCGGAAGTTCAGCGGCGGCGTTTGAAGTGCAAGAGGCTGATTTCGACTATGAGATTGAGCTTCGCTTCGGATTTCTGACGTCTTTGCGGGGAGTAGGCGTTCCAGTTGCGTCGGCAATTCTGGCTCTCGCCGATCCCGCAAAGTACTGTGTGATTGATTTCCGAGGTTGGAGGGCGCTGTTTGGTGAGCGACGATCGTCGTTCGACATCGGGCATTACAAGCGATACCTTCGTCGGGTTCGGGAGCTGTCTGTTGAACTTGGCTGGTCACCTCAGGAGACTGACCTGGCAATCTGGGAATGGGACCGCCGGGTTAACGCTGCGGTTTAACGGGCCTATCCAGCGGACGGAAGGGAGTAAGTGGTTCAGTTGAAGTCAGGGTGTGCCCGTAGCGGGTGCACCCTTTTCCGACAAGGCGCAGGAACCGGCGGCGGCCTGGAGTGCCGAGGCCCTGTTAACCTGTAACGGTGAAGTGCCGCGCGTTATGCTTGTAACACCTCAGACGGCCGTTCGATCCCCTTAGCCTGAGACAGACGAAGGTATCCCTGGACCTTTCGCTCCATGTCCGCCAATGTCCCCAAACCGCTTCACGACGGGCTTTTCGTTGGTGGGCAGTGACTAACTACCTAAACCGCAAGGGGGCAAAAACCATGAAGTATACCGAAACCACCTACAGCGAGAATGGTCACGATTACCCCGCTATTCAGGTCCGCTGGGCCGACTTGAAAGCCGCCGGGTTCGCGGGCGATGGCTATGACGACAGCAAAATCGTTGACGCGTTGCTCCTCGCCGGCGCCCCCGACTGGGTGCGGAACGCCCAAGGCTGGGTGGACGAGCACGGCTAGGGCCTGATCGCGCCGGTCGTCCAGGGCTGAACTTAGATCCGTTCCAAACGCCATGCCGCGGCCTGCCACTGACCTGCATCTGCGGCCTTGAGGACTGTCACAACGTCGCGCACCTCGGCTTGCGCCAGAGCCTTTTCTACTGCGTCCGAAAACTCTAAATAGGGCTGCTCGGCGCGGCCAGCAGCTCGCGATCCGCGCCAGGATACACGCCAGGGAGACGCGACGCAGCCGGCGCGTAATCCCACTGTGAGCGAGCTAGTGCAGCGATCCATATTCGACGCTGTTGAGGACTCGTAGCCGGTGAGCATGTGGCGCAGCAGGTAGTGAGTTTCTGCACTCCCTAAAAGGCAGGAATGAGCGAAAGTGTGCGACTGAGACATTGTAGCATGGAGCGCCGGCGCTGAAGTGCCGTGCGCCAACCCAACCAACCGTGAACAAAAGCGCGCGTGGCGCGAGCTGACGGAACCCGACAAAACTTGACGGCAGGGTGATGTGACATGGCGAAACTGACGGCGAACCAGGAACAAGCGATCCTGCTTCTTGCCAAAGGCGAGACGGTGACGGCGACGGCTGCAGCTGTGGGCGTGACGCGGCAGACGGTTTCAGAGTGGCTGAATCGAGACGCTGACTTCAGGGCCGAGCTGAACCGTGTGCGTAAGGAGACTCTCGACGCAGGCGCAGATAAGCTGCGTGGCATGCTGCAGAAGGCGCTCGACGCATTGCAGGCAGGTTTCGACTCGGAGGATCTGTCTACGCGCGAGCGCGCGCAGCTCGGCATGGCGCTGCTGAAGAACGTGGGACTGGTGCAGCGAGCAAGCGCCGTAGGCTCCACGAATGCTGACGACATTCGCAGCTCGCAGGTGCTCTCTGACATGTTGAACTTCGCGCGGTAAGGTGCAGCCTGGGCGATCTGCGCCATGCTGCGCGCAGGCGAATTATGCACCACCCTAAAAAGGGCGCAGGGCGTGCAGAATGGCTCGCTAGGAGGCTCCAGGAGGCGCGCAAACGGAGCGAGAGGTATTGAACATTAGGGACATGCTCAACGCCTCCCACAGAGGCGCAGAGCGCGCCTGACGCGATGTCTCAGAGGCGCTCTGCTCGCGCAGCGCAGCCGGAACGCTTTGCAGTCAGAATGCAGTCAAAACGCAAGCACTTTTTTATAGGCTGTGAAAAATTCCTCGCAGGCGCATAGAGGTTGCAACCGAACGAACCGAACCGGTTTCACAACAAAAAAGCGCGCGTGTTCCTAAGCGCCGGCGCGCCTGGGCACAGTGGCAACTTTACAGAGGTTTACGCTCAGGGCTGGAAACTTCTCTCGCATGGAAACGAGAAAGTGCAGCCCGTTAGGGGAACGGGGCGACGTTTTTTTCTGGCGCGACGACCGAGGACCGGCAGCGAGCCGTTACTTTTGCGGGCGCAATCGCAGCCCGATTTTT
>Ga0209606_1003381_pt1 | contig 16119 bp, 17 predicted proteins | sample AD_UKC057_MetaG_FD_184412 | JGI IMG/M metagenome (GOLD analysis project Ga0209606, IMG submission 184412) | Active sludge microbial communities of municipal wastewater-treating anaerobic digesters from USA - AD_UKC057_MetaG (SPAdes) (version 2) | ecosystem: Engineered > Bioreactor > Anaerobic >...
TATTACGTAGTCGTCCATTAAAAAGCACCTATCCTATTAAATATGAAATATATTTTTGAAAAAATTTTTTTGATAATCATAAATTAAACAAAAGTTTATATCCAATCATAGCTGGAAAGATGATTTAATTCGTCGCTGCCACAAAAAAATCTATAACGACACGTTTTGTCCACCATACACCATATTTTTGCTAATGAAATAAAAAACAAAAAGATAAATATTAGAATGAGCCACATCCACCTGTTCAATATTATCTTTTAAAATTTGAAATTAACAAGATCAATCCTAAAATTAAATATTATGGAACCAAACTTTTTTGAAATTGCAAGATCACAGTTCTTACAAAATCATTTTTTTGTATGGCTACTAAATTGGGCAAATGATGAAAACAAAGATTTGAGCAAAGAATTGAATGAAATTGCAAAAGATTTTGTGAGATTATTGCTTGGTGAGAAATCTGATTTCCCTATAAAAAATGTAAAAGCTGTTGGACAATGGCACGATATAGATATTAAAGTCGCAGTAAATGATGAGTATATCATAGCCATTAATAATAAACTATCAGATACTTGTTTCAGCACACAATTGATGGATTACAAGATACAAATAAATGAACATTACCCCACGAAAAAAAACAAATTTATCTATTTGATAACTAAAAATGATGATTGGTATTATTATTCGGGTATAAGAGATCTATCGTTTGATATTGTAGATAGGCAAATGATTTTAGATTTTATGAATAAACAGCAAACTGATAATGACATCTTTAATGATTACAAAGACTACTTGAATAAGATAGAAATTGAGACAAATTCATTTAATAAATATCACAATATTATCACAAATAGTTATGCAGCAGAGGGTTTTTATCTAAAACTAAAAAATATAATAATGGAGAAAAACTTACTTGCTATGTGGGAATATGATTCAGATATGAATGGTGATTTTCTTAAATTTTACTATTATGATTTATATAAAATTGAAAATATTGGTATGCTATTTATCCAATTAGAAAACCATATAAATGGGAGTGATATTCAACTAAATATCAAAATTTGTCAATGGGAGCCAAGTACTGACAATCTACAAAAAATTTTTAATGAAATAAAACCTATAGCCGAAAAAAATGGATTATATGTAGTGAAACCCAATAAATATATTGTTGATCATGAGTCTACTGTAGCTATAGTACCAAATCTCATAAAAACTGATAATGATGACAATATAGATTGGACAGCCTTTTTGCGAACTTTAGAAAAACTAGAAAAAACTATAGATGAGTATAATGAGGGGAAAATATCATTATTAGAGCCAGATTGAAATATGAGTCTATCATTGATGGTAAAATTAAACGATAGTAATCATATATTCTTATGTGAATTTTGGGATTTTATTTGAATTAATTTGTAAAAAAAAGAAATTTGGTTAATGAAAAAATAATATCTTTGCTAAACAATAAAAGAATTTGGTTAAATAAAAAATAATAATTTATTTTGTTGAATAATAAATAAAATTAAATTAACAACTAATTAAAATTTAAATATATGAGTTTTTGGCACATGCAATTACATCCCAGTAATCAAAAAGCTTTCCCCCCTAAAAAAGTGAAAGAAATTTTAGAAAAAACTTCATGCATTGGAGTAGGTGATTGGGATAAAGGTGAAAGAATAATTGATGATTTTGAAAAAACATTGAAAAAGGGAGATATTGTTGCAGTTAAAAGTGGAAAAACTCCTATAGCTTTAGTTGAAATAATCAGTGATTGCGAACGTACAGATAATGTTAATAATGATTTGGATTGGTTTAAATATCGTAGGAAAATAAAGGTCCTTGATTTTTACAAACCTGAGTATAAATTCAATATTCCAGATTCAAGAGGAACACTTAAAATTTGTCGTAATTCAAATGCAGAAACAACAAAAATTATAAAAAAATGGTATGAAAAAATTAAATCGAAAATATATATGAAAGAATTATTAGAATTGCTTAAAGCAAATAAAAATCTTATCCTTACTGGTGCACCAGGTACAGGTAAAACTTATTTAGCAAAAGAAATAGCTAAAGAAATGATTGGTGCTAAAACTGATGAAGATTTATTAAATAGTGATCAATTTGGTTTTGTTCAATTTCATCCTTCTTATGACTATACTGATTTTGTAGAAGGGTTAAGGCCAACAAAACCTGATGAAAATTGTAATATTGGCTTTGAACTAAAAGATGGCATTTTTAAAAAATTCTGCCAAAAAGCAAAAGATAAAACAGATAAAAACTTTGTTTTTATTATTGATGAAATCAATCGTGGAGAAATCTCCAAAATTTTTGGTGAATTATTTTTCTCTATTGACCCAGATTATAGAGGGGAAAAAGGATCAGTGAAAACTCAATATTCAAATTTACATGAAGAAATAAATGAAATGTTTTATGTCCCTGAAAATGTATTTATCATAGGTACAATGAATGATATTGATCGTAGTGTAGAAAGTTTTGATTTTGCAATGCGTCGTCGTTTTGTTTGGCGAGAAATCACAGCTAAAGAAAGTCAGCAAATGTTTGGTAATGAAAGTTGGAAAGAGGAGGCTATCAAACGAATGAATAATCTTAATGATAAAATTGAAAAAATTGAAGGATTAAATTCTTCCTATCATATCGGGGCTGCATATTTTAAAAATAATTTGACTAAATATAATAATGATAATGATAAATGGAATAAACTTTGGGATTTACATTTAAAACCATTATTATCTGAGTATTTGAGAGGTATGTCCGACCAACAAGAAAAATTACAAAGTTTAGTAGAATCATACAATTTAAAATGAGGACAACAGATAATAATTGTGGTAAACCGTTAAACGAACTTGGTGAATGCAATAATATTGATGATTTGTATTCTATATCTAATAAAAGCCTTCATGAATTACAAGTGAATAACCCTAATTTACTTATTTTTCCTAAAACATTTGGAAAATATCATGATGATGTTGAAAAATCAATTATTTTTTCATTATCAGATCATGGAAAAGCAGATAAAAATAATATCAAACTGATTACATACAATTTGATGGGTTTCATTGGAAGAAATGACACTCAGCTAACAATTTCTTCACGTTTTGCTACTAATGATGAACATGACTATTTTTTACATTATATGTTGCAAAAAGTGTTTTCAATAAATATATTGAATTTTGATCAAACCAAAAATAAAGATAGTATATGGGATTTTCTACTCTATTTGTTCCCTTATTATTTAAATAATGCGTATAGTAAAGGCTTGTATAAAGAATATAAACGCGAAGAATATAATGATGTAAATATAAAAGGGACAATAGACGTTAAACGGCATATTAAAATGAATATCCCATTTAATGGGAAAATTGCTTACACAACTAGGCAATATAGTTATGATAATGCAGTAACTCAACTCATTAGACATACAATAGAACATATCAAAACACATCCTTGGGGAAATAAGATTTTATCAAATAATGACAAAATTCGTGAGGCAGTTAATGAATTTACTTATGCTACTCAAAATTCATATAATAAAAATGCACGTCAAAAAATAATTAATGCAAATTTAAAACCAGTTACTCATCCTTACTTTACAGAGTATAAGATCTTACAAAAAATTTGTAAGCTTATCTTACAAAGGGGGAAAATATCGTTTGGACAAGAAAAAGATAAAATCTATGGTTTATTATTTGATGGTGCATGGCTTTGGGAAGAATATTTAAACACGATTTTAAAAGATATATTTATGCATCCTGAAAACAAAACAGGGGAAAATGGTTTTTTTCTTTTTAATAAGGATAATAAGAATTTCCAGTCTATTTACCCTGATTTTATTACTAATAATAATGAAAGTAAAGAAGCACACATAAAAGTGGCAGATGCAAAATATATGCCCCTTGATAAACAAAAAGTATATGAAGAAAATTCAGAAAAAGCTATCAGCATTTATTATAAAACCATAACCTATATGTATCGTTTTTCAAGTAACGAGGGTTATTTATTTTTCCCATATTCAGGAGCTGATACATACTGTGAAACATATAAAATCATAGATACCGATGGTACTTTGAAAAAAATAGGTTTAAAAATTCCACAGAGTGCAGAGAATTTTAATAAATTCATAGAAGTTATGCAAAAGAACGAACAGGAATTTATAGATTTGATTATTTAAAAATATAAGAATTATCCGACTTTTTTTTCTAGCTTCTTAAAAAAAATCTATAACGACACGTTTTGTCCACATTATTTTATATATTTGTAAATGAAATAAAGGGCAGCCGAAAACTTTATAGAGTAGGCATTAATATTAAAAAATAAAAAATTATGGCAAATTATTATTGCGAATATTGTGGACAAAAATTTGCAAATGTTGCGAGCTTAACGTCAGCAAATTGTATTAGACATCCAAATGGTCCTAATAAAGGGAAACACAAACTTTATGAAGGCTCTGAAAAAACTAAATATACTTGTAAATATTGTGGTATGACATTTAATTCTATTAGCTCAATGACGTCAGTAAATTGCATCAGACATCCCAATGGTCCCAATAAAGGGAAACATTCCCCAGCTTTATAAATATTCATGGCATCATGCCTAAAGATGCAGTAAATGCTCGTATTTTTTATAAAATCTTGCACTTGATTGAGACATTAATAAATGGACAAAATGTTTTTGCTTATAACGATTTTTCTTTTGATTTTCATATTTTAAATGAAACTTTAAAATATTATAAACTTTCAATATCAGAATATTGTAACTTTGTTAAAAAAATATAAAATATACACTAAGAAAAAGAAGTTATATGATTATATTTTAATTAAACGCAAATTAGTTAATTAATTTTATAATGGAAATAAGAGAATTTTTTAATATAATTGACAGTAAAATAACAATTATAAAACAAGTAAGGCAATATTATGGAAAAGAATTAGCTTCTAATTTTAATTCCTTTGATTTTTGGGATTTAGATGAAAACAAAGTATCTAATATTATTGCTTTTTTCTTAAATCCTAATGAAAAACATGAACAAGCCGATGTATATTTAAAACATTTTTTAAAAAAATTTAAGTTAGAATTTTTCAAATTTGACAGAAATAATGATATAGAGGTTAAATGCGAAAAAAACATTGATAATAATAGAAGAATTGATATATTTATATCTAATAAATTAACTAAACAAGTAATAGCTATAGAAAACAAAATATACACAAATACAGAAGACCAAAACAATCAGATAAATGATTATATAAACTTTTTAATAAAGACAACAAATAATAATTATTGTCTTATATATTTATGCCCACGAGGCAAGGAAATTTCAACAAATAGCATTAGTAAGGAGGATCGAGAAAGATATTCTAATGACAATAATTTAAGAATTCTTACTTATGAAGAAGATATGATAGATTGTATTAAAGAATTTGCAGATCTAACACAAAATTATAGAGTAAAATCATTTTTAAAAGATTTTGAAAAAAAATTAAGGAGAATGTATATGGGAGAAGAAGATATTAACATTCAAAATGAAATTATTAATTTCATCAAAGAAAATGATAAAAATTTAGGAATATCATTTTTGATATACAATTCAATGCCAGAAATAAAAAAACAATTACAAAGAGAATTTGAAATGAAATTAAAAGAAATAGCAAATTTAATGGAATTGAGAGAATATTCAGAGCGTGCCCTTAGTTTTAAGCCTAGTCAATGGACAAAGCATACTATAACATTTAGCTATGAACAAGGAGGAATTATTTATGGAATAAAGCGTTTGGAAGCTGATAAAAATAAAACTAAACTTCCGGAAATTGAAGAATATTTAAAAAATGAAATTCAAGAAACATTTAACACATCAGAATGGTGGCCTTTATGGCAATTATTTTATAAGAATATTAAAATAGAAACACAATTTTGGCTTGATATAGTAAATGGGAATGCTTTAACAAGAGCTAAAAAATTTATAGAGTTGATAAATGATAAATTTAATACTGCTGATTATTAAAAATTTTTTTTAAAATTATTTATCATTAAAAAATTGTCATTATGTCAACTAGAGAAACCTTATTGCGATACAATTTTATTATTAATAGACTCAGACGTGGCCCAGCTACTTTTGATGAAATACTAAATTACCTAAATGCGAAAGCTGAAGATACAGATTATAATCTCTCAATTTCTCAAAGGACTTTTCAGAGAGATAAGCAAGATATTTTATCGCTTTATGGCATTATCATTGAGTTTGATAGAAGTACTAAAAAATATTACATAGATATAGATGACACTACTGATGAGTATCAAAGGCTATTGGAATATTTTGACTTTGTCAATACATTCAGATTTAGTGAAAACATTTCTAAATATGTTCATTTAGATAAGCGTCCACCACTAGGCACGGAATATTTATTAGATTTGATAGATGCTATGAAAGAGCATAAGCAGATTACCTTTGAGTACAAAAAGTTTTATGATAATTCTATAACATTACGCCATGCAGAGCCTTATGTTTTAAAAGAATTTAAAAATCGTTGGTATTTTGTTGCTCTAGATTTAGCAGATAATAGAATAAAAACTTTCGCTCTTGATAGATTATTAAATCTTCAGATAACAGATATAAGTTTTTGTGAGCCAAAGGATTTTGATGCTAACGAGTATTTCAAATATTGTTTTGGCATAGTGAGACCAGAAAATGCTGTCGTTGAGGAAGTGAAGTTATCATTTACTCCTCAACAAGGCAAATATATTAAATCTCTACCATTGCATGCTACTCAAAAGATAATCATTGATAATGATAATGAGTTTGTAATCACACTTAGCATATTCATCACTTATGATTTCATTCAGGAGATATTGCAATATGGTGATGAAGTAAAAGTTTTAAAACCAAATTCACTAGTAAAGACGATAAAGCATATACATAGAAATGCTTTGAGAAGATATTAACTAGCCAATTATATAAATCAACGAAATATATAATTATTTTTTTGTAACAAAATGAAATTTTATTACCCACAATAAAAGTTATTGAACCCTTTATTTACTTTTATTATTAACTTTGCAAAAAAATAAAATTATGAAAATTAAAAATGTTCTTTTCTATGCATTAGTGATAATTTCTACTAATCTATTTTCACAAATTAATAACATTACCAATATTAATGATAATACCATAAATACTAATACACTCATTCAGGATATAATTGATTTAGAGAGTAATAAGGATTTATTATCTACTCAAGAGTTCATCTCCTCAGGAGATGGTAAGGTCTTTACTTTTGATTCTTTGAGTAGTATAGCAGGTTCTGGAGTCGAAAAGATTTATCAACATACATATAAAGTGGATACTAGTTTTACTATATCAGCAAAAGATACATTAAGACTGATGAACTATGATACAATTAAATTAGCAGAAGGCATTACTATTACCATTGCAGGTTTTGCAGATTTCAGACCTTTAGACACAGCTGTCATTACTAGAGCTGATGACTTATCAGCTCCTAGAGGTATCTATATACAAGGTGATAGCTCTAGTGCTATAATTGAAAAAGTTAGATTTGAATATGCAGGCATTAAATCTAGCAGCATATCTGGTATAACAATTAAGTATTGCACATTTACTTTAGTAAATACATCATTAAGTAGCTCGGCGATTAATTTAGTTAAAGGGAATAATCTTATAGAAAATTGTTCATTTATTAGTAATCAAAGTTCAGCAGTAGCAAGTGGTGCTAATATACCATGTTCATTGACTTTCACAAATAATTATTTATTTGATAATAATACAGACAATTCTAACAGACCTCAAATAAATATGGGACCAGCAGGTGATGGTAGTATTGTAATTACAAATAATACTATTATAGGAGCACAAAGATCAAAAGTTGGTGGTATAGGAGTGGCTAATTTACTTGGTGTAGCTGGCATAAATAATGTTACCATCAGCAATAATTACATAAATAGTTGTAGATATGGCATCACTACTAATGGGTCGATGAATGCTGTAATTTCTAATAATCAAATAATCGACAATAAATATGATCCTAATCCTATGACAGGTGGTAGTGGCATAAGTGTTTATGATGCTAATAATTTACAAAATACCATGATTACTAATAATAGAATTGAAGATAATCTATGGGGTATTACTATCGTGAGTGGTGGCAATGTTAATATTGGCAAATTATGCGTTGATAGTACTGATATAGATTTTAATCCTGGACAAAATATTTTTGTTAATAATGGGAATAATGGTCTTTTGTATGATTTATATAATAACTCTCCAAATACAATTTTTGCTCAAGGTAATACCTGGAATGTAACTATTCAAGATTCTATAAGTATAGAGGAGGTGATTTACCATAAAAATGATGACTCCACGCTCGGGCAAGTAATCTATATGTATCATCCTATCATCGACAATACTACAAATTATTATAGCAATGATTTCGAATATTATTTAATTGATAAAAATTTATATTTTGTAAATGAGATTCCTAGAATTATTAAAATCTATAATTTGAATGGAGCATTATTATATAATCTTGAAAACAATACAAATAATAAAATTTCTTTAGACAATTTGAAATCTGGTATTTATATTCTGCATATAGAAAAAGATGTAATAGTGAATCGCAAAATTTTTATTAACTAAAAATCCTTAAAAATTTAATTTCGAAAATCTTGTTTTGTCATTTGTTCTAACCCTTTATAAATTTTAAGAAGACATTACATAATTTAATGTCATTTTTGTTATAAATCATAAAATAATTTATAATTTTGCAAAAAGTTTTGTGCATACAGTTTACTTGTCTTTAGGTAGTAATCTTGGCAATAAATTAGATTATATTTTTCAAGCAAAAATTTTCATTAAATCTGATATAGGTCTCATATCTCAAGAGAGTTCTTTATATTTGTCTGAGCCATGGGGTTATGCTTCACATCACGATTTTATAAATCAATGTATAGAGGTAAAAACTTTTTTAAAACCTTTAGAATTACTTGATAAAATAAAAATTATTGAAAACCTGTTAGGTAGAGGCAACCATTCTAAAGAATATTATACTGACAGGACTATAGATATAGATATTTTATTTTATGATAATATTTGTTGTAAATACAAAGATATCATTACCATACCTCATCCACTTTTGCACAATCGTAGATTTATACTTTTGCCTTTATCAGAAATAGCTCCAGATTATGTTCATCCGCTTTTGAATGAAACCGTGAAAAATCTTTTACAACAATGCAAAGACGATAGTATTGTTACATCATTAGATCAAGTTAATTTATGAAATATATATGCATAGAAGGTTGTATAGGAGTAGGGAAAACCTCTTTAGCTTGTATGCTTGCTAAAGATTGGAATGCACAACTAATATTAGAACAATTTGAAGAGAATGCTTTTTTACCTAGATTTTATAAAGAACCAGATAGATACGCTCTAGCTCTAGAGCTCAGTTTTTTGGCAATGAGATATAAACAATTAAAGATAGAAGTGAGAGAAAATATATTCTATGACATTAAAGTGGCTGATTTTATCTTTGATAAAACTTTTATTTTTGCTAATGAAACTCTAAAAGACACTAACGAATACGAGCTTTTCTCAAATATTTATGAAATTATGTCTAATCATATTGTCAAGCCAGATTTAATAATATTTTTATATGCTTCTATAGATCAATTACTCAATAATATAAATAAAAGAGGTAGATCATATGAAAAAAGCATAACTACCGAATATTTAGAAAATATTCAAAATAGTTATTTACAATTTTTCTCTGCTCATCCAGAGTTGCCCATACTCTATCTAGATATTAATGGCATAGATTTTATAAAAAATGAAAAAGATTATTTAGATATTAAAGAGAAAATTAATTCATTTGTTAAATAAAATTAATAAAATGAGCATCAACTCTACTATACCTACTCACAAAATATTAATTTCTGCTAATTAATTATATTCAATTAATAAATTAACAAGTTTGTAAAATAGCTTTTAAAAGATAAACTACAAAAAAATTATTTTTGTTTATCAATGGCTTGATGGTACAATTTTGCAACTTCTTCCCAATTAATTACTTGAAACCAATTATCAATATATTCAGAACGTCTATTTTGATATTTTAGATAATATGCATGTTCCCATATATCAATAGCTAAGATAGGTATACCCTTAGTTGGAGCGATAGACATCAAAGGATTATCTTGATTAGGTGTATTGATAATTTGTAAATTTTTGTTTTCATCGACTATTAACCAGGTCCATCCACTACCGAATAGACTAAGTGCAGATTTTTTAAATTGTTCTTTAAAGCTATCGAAAGAACCAAAAGATTTATTGATAGCATTTTTAAGTTTTTTATCTGTTAGTGGTTTACCTTGAGGAGCCATTATATTCCAAAAAAATTGATGATTCCAATAGCCACCACCATTATTTCTAACTGCTGTAGGCAGCGTCTCTACATTAGAAAATATTTCTTCGATGCTCATATTTTCAGCTTTAGTACCTTTTATACTATTAATAAAATTTTCATAATATGTTTTATGGTGTTTAGAATAGTGTATTTCCATAGTTTTAGCATCAATAAATGGCTCTAATGCATCATATGCATAAGGTAATGGCTTGAATTCGAAATTTTGTCCTATTAATTTACTAGATAATAGTATTATAATAATAACAATTAATTTTTTCATAATTTTATATATTTTGTTATTACAAAATTAATATCAATTTAAAAATAAAACATAGTAAATGATAAAAATCAGTGATAAACAAAAAGTAATTAATTTTTTTTAATTCTTTGCAGAGAAAGATGAACACCATAAGCACTCAGAATAGCAAAAATAATGAAAATTATTTTAGTAGATAAAACTATTGAACTAAAATGAAGGATTTGCATATTTCTAGTATTCACAAGTAATATCAAGCTAGAGGCCAAAGCCATAGAGATAAATTGTCCAAAGAGCCTACTGAAGGCTAAAAACGAAGATGCGAATCCATAAACATTTTTATTAATAGAGCTCATCACTGCATTAGTATTAGGAGATGAGAAAAGTGCAAAGCCAAACCCAAGTATAGCTAAAAGAATTGCTAAAATAAATATTGGAATAGTTTCATTAATAAGTAATCCAATTAAGAGTAAAGCTCCTGATATAATAGCCATGCCATATGAAGCTATTTTACCTGGATTATGTTTATCTGATAAATGACCAAAAAATGCAGAAAATAAAGCCATCATTAGTGGTTGGAAACTAAGAACTACACCAGCTTGTATAGGTTTCATACCTCTTACATTCTGTAAATATATACTTAATATGTAGCTAATGGCAAAGGTAGTCGCATAATTTATCAAAGCTGCTAAAATAGAATGTGTAAAAAATATATTATTGCGAATAAATGGTATAGAGATAAACGGTTGTGGATGCTGCAATTCATATATTATGAAACCATAGCCAAATAAAAAGCTAATAGCAATAGCTATTAATGAGTTCCAATTCAACCATTCTAAGGCTAATACAATACCAATAACTACTACCACAAAAAGGCTATAACCATAAAAATCGAACTTGCTTTTTTCTTCGTTTTTCCATTCAGTTTTTACACCAAAGGATATAATTATTAATGCTAATATTGTAAAAAAGAAATTAAATAAAAATAAACTCTTCCATCCAAAATATTGAGTTAGAATGCCACCTAATAAAGGGGCCAATAATAACCCAACATAAGTAAATGTTGTTTGTATGCCTAAAACAAACCCTCGTCTATTGGTGTCAAAAGCTGATGCGATGAGTGCTGGTGCCGATGCCATAATCATCGAGCTTCCTAATCCTTGCAAAAATCTAAATATTACTAATAAATAAAAATTGTGTAAAAAAATTATTAGTAAAGATATAGCTCCAAAGACTATATTACCAATTAAAAAAATTTTTCTTCTGCCAAAATTATCTGCTAACCACCCTGATAATAATAAACCAATAGCAGATGCCAAAAGGAAGGATTTTGTTATCCATGCTACTTTGTCGACTCCTATGCCATATTCTATGTCTATCACTGGCATAGCGATATTTAGTGATGAAGACATAAAACTATTAAAAAATGAACCAATTACAATCGATATTAGCAACCATCTATTTTCTTTAAGTTTCATTTGAATAATGTTTTGGTAGTATTAAATTATGATAGCAAAATTATTTAAAAAAATCATAAGTGATTATCTTATGATAAATATTATTTGAAATAATTATTATGAAAAGCAAAAAACTATTTCCAAGTAAGGGAATAGATCAATGTGTCAATGTCAATTTTTAAAAAATCTATTATTGGTTTTAGAGAATCATTATTAGGAATATTATTAAAATAAAGAGCTACACGTAAATAATGTTTAGAAGAATCTGTTACAAAAAATTGAATGGGAGAAGCAACCTCACTACCTTGAATATCATATAAGATGCCATAAACTTTATGCTCTGGCACATTAATCTCTATCTCCTGAATATTTGAACTTTTAGGAATATGTTTTATAACAAATGTACGTGAATCTTCCCGCAAATCTGGTAAATCATTTTTTATTTCTTTATATGTAAAATAAAGATATGCATTAAAACTTGGTATAGATAAGTTAAACCAAAATTTAGCATCTTCTTCTTTACTTTTGCCATTATAAGGTACCAATTTAGTATATACTGGATATTTAAACTTAAATGGATAAATAGTGTCTAACAAAACATATTGTTTTTGTGGTAAATCTACTCTCATATATCCGAATGGCTTGGGTGTAGGCACTGGTTCCTCTCGCAGACAACTAAAAAATATTATTATACAACTAATAATAATCAAATAGAAATAATTTTTAAAATTAATCATTATCATCTTGTTTTGTTGGTAAAAGTTCTACACGTACTACTTTTATTCTACGCTCATCTATAGACAATATTTTAAATTTACAATTTTTATAAAAAACTTCTTCATTTTTTTGAGGGAATTTACCTAAAAGAGTTAATATGACACCAGCTACAGTCTCTATTTGGTCTTCAAATTCTTCGAAATAATCTTCATCGCAGTGAATTAATTTAATAAAATCATTAAGACTAATGCGAGCATCAACCAGATATGTATTATCATCAATTTTTTTAGTAAAGATTTCATCAGCATCATTATCATGTTCATCTTGTATTTCGCCTACTATCTCCTCGAGTAAATCTTCTAGAGTAACTATACCAGAAGTACCACCATACTCATCTACTACTATTGCAATATGAATACGATTTTTTTGAAATTCTTTAAGAAGATTACTTGCGAGCATATTCTCAGGAATGAAAAATGGACTACGTATGTGCTTTTGCCAATAAAAATCTTCTTTAGCATTAGTCATATATGGTAATAAATCTTTTATGTATAGCACTCCTTTTATATTATCAATGTCTTTTTCATAAACTGGATAACGAGAATATTCATATTCTACAATTAAATCTATAATTTCCTTAAAACTTGATTCAATGGGAATAGCCACTACATCTACACGAGGCTTCATTATTTCTTTAACTTCTATCTCACTCAAGTTTATTACACCTCTTAATAAAACAGATGTCGTAGGTGTATTTATTGACTCATTATTTATCGATATTTGTATCGCCTCTGTCAGCTCATCTATAGTTACCTCTTCTTTTTTAGCAAATCTATGAGAAAATACTTTTTTTAATATTGGGAAAATATTTATTAAATACTTATTAATTGCTATAAATGGTATAAATATCCACAAGAAATATTTAATTATTTTTTGAGTATCTACATATTTTATTATAAAAAAAGAAATCCATTCAGCAAATATATAGTCTATAAATATGACAATTAGAAATGCTAATAACAAAATAATTATTAAGTTAAAAAAAGTTAAATAATTAATTAAAAACAGCCACAAAAGAATTGTTTGTGAAATAATAATTAATATTCTAAATATAAACCAAGTAAATAAAGGGGATTCTGGCTGCTCGATAAAATTTTTAATATAAAATTCTATGACATTTTTGGGTTTTTGATTATTATCTGAATAATTGCTGGGAACTTGAAAAAATGAATATTCTAATAATGATATAATAAAATATATTAAAGTTGTTAGAGAAAACAATATTGCAAATAATATTCCCGAGATAAGCGGTATATCTTCCATTATGATAAACTATTATTTAAATTTATTAGAATGGTAAATCATCACTAGGTTCGAAATTATCTTCTGCCTCAAGATCATTATTAATAGGAATATTATTATATGGCTGATTAGTAGGAAAAGATTCTGAAGTGAATTTATCATCTTTACTAGATAACATTATTACATTATCGGCTACTACTTCATAACCTCTTCTTTGATTATTTTGATTATCAGTAAATTCATATGAACGGAATTTTCCCTCTATATAAACTGGCATACCTTTTTTGACATATTTTTCTACGATTTCAGCTAGTTTACCCCAAGCAGATACATTAAACCATTCAGTATTATCAGCATTATCTCTACGCATAGTACTCACACCTACACTAAAAGATATTTTTTTATTATCTGGATTATCAACCTTAATCTCTGGATCTCTGCCTACATAACCTATTAATAAAACTTTATTTAATCCTAACATTTTAATTATTTTTTTCAAAATTAAATAAATTATTTTATATATGATAAATATTAATAATTATCCAAAAATAAATGATAAAATTAAGATTTCAATCACAAACAGGGCATTAGGAGTAGACACATCATTTATGTTTAAATTTAAGTATTAAATAAATTTGTTAATTTTGCCCAAAATATAATTTTATGGAATATACAGCTGAAAACATAGCAGCAATACTGTCGCTGACTAAAGAAGGTAAACGTGAATTTTTAGATAATCTTTACCAATTCCTCAATAGTAATAGATTGACAGCATTAGATTACCAGAGAATAAAGATTCTATCTACTGCTCCCATTTGTCCACGATGCAGATGTGAATATGTTACTAAAGCAGGTGTTCACAATGGTAGACAAGTATATAAATGCAAAAATTGTAAATATCAATTTCGAGAAACCGCTAAATCACTTGTCTATTATTCACATAAATACTATCTTTTAGTGGATTACATAAAATGCATGTTAGAAGGTAAAAGTCTCAGAGCTTGTGCTAGTGAAGTCGGCATTAGTCTACCCACAAGTTTCAGATGGAGGCACAAAATTCTCTCTGCTATCCAAGGGTTAGAAGGAGGAATAAACTTTTCTGGAATAACAGAAGCAGACGAACTGTTGCTGCAATATTCAGAAAAAGGACGCAGGTACAAAAGTCCAGAAGAAAAAGAGCAAGCTATGAAAACTGTTCATCCAAATGTAGCTGTATTAGTGATGACAGATAGAGAAGGTAATTTGCTTTTCAAACACACAGGAGAAAATAAGGTTCAGAACAGTCAGATAAAGGAAGAGTTGAAACGTAGAGTATCTGAGAACAATTTAATATGTTTTAAGCCTAACGATGAGTTCAAGCAAGCAGTGATGGAATCACCAAGCAAAAAGGTAATAGTGAGACGTAAAACCAAAGGTTTAGCAATTTACAGTGTAAATGTGGCAGAGAAAAAGATTACTAATTTTTTAGTTTGGATGATGAGATTTAGAGGAGTGGCTACAAAGTATCTACATAACTATCTAATGTGGTTTGTAGTTATGAATAAGTACTTGAAAGATAATGTAGAGTCAGATATTGGGCGACTATTAAACTTGTCATCGCACGATAGATGGGCGTGGGAGCGGTATTGGAATTTGATAAAGCTGAAATATTGATATAATACTTAATTGTAAACAAAAAAATTGTTATTACTTCCTTCCCTTTTTGCAACTTTAAAATAGGCTACATTCATCTCCTCTTTTTATATTCATTAAAGCTAATTTTCTAATTCTTCATTTTTATTTATATTCCAAAGTAGTTTATCATTTTTTGATTTATTAAAAAATTTTTTATTATATTTGTAAAAAACATTCAAAAATATGAAAACAATTAAATTTTTGTTAATTTTAGTAGTTGCCTTTATATTTATGGGCAATGTAAATGCACAAACAAATTTAGCTGCTTGGCATTTTGATGTGTTAGCAG
>Ga0209606_1003390_pt1 | contig 16082 bp, 21 predicted proteins | sample AD_UKC057_MetaG_FD_184412 | JGI IMG/M metagenome (GOLD analysis project Ga0209606, IMG submission 184412) | Active sludge microbial communities of municipal wastewater-treating anaerobic digesters from USA - AD_UKC057_MetaG (SPAdes) (version 2) | ecosystem: Engineered > Bioreactor > Anaerobic >...
GGGCCATTCTGCTCGCGTTTTCTTCTATTTGCGAGCGAACGGGGACTTGGAAATCGGTCCTGAATTTCTGTTTGAAAGCTTATGATCTAAGCCCTAAAACTGGGTGGGTATGCTCCGGAATATGTACGACAAGCATGCCTGATAACCCAAAGCAGAGGCGAGCCAGCTTTTACCGGCGCCCGTGGGACCTGTAATGATGATGGGGACCCCTTGCTTAATGTATTCACAAGTGGCCAATGACATGATTTTACTTTTATCTAACCCGCGGGAGGAGTCAAATAAAATGTCTTGCAAGGAAGTCTGATAACGGAAGTGCGCTTCTTTTACCAGGCGGGCCTGACGACTGGCAAGCCGGCCATCCTGTTCGGCTTGCAAAAGGAATTTCAGACCATCTTCCAATGATAGTTCTGCATGACGACGAGTTTCCATCAATGAGGTCCAGCACTGGGCCATTGAAGGCATTCTCAGAGTCTTCATCTGGTGTTCGATTGCATTCATTTTGTTTATTTTTTTGGGTGGTTATTATTGAAAGGCTGATGCCCCTCGGATATTATCATGACTGGTTTTAGGGGATCTGGGTTTGTCTTTTTTCATTAGGCCATATCCTTTATTTTCAACGATGTTCTTTACAAACTTATAACTGTATATACCCCTTGATAAGGCTGCATTACACGCTTCTTGAAAAAGCAGCGGATCAGTTCCTCTCTGGAGGTGTAATAAAGCCTCGCAGCTGTTATAATACACCTCTTCAGGTTGATTGCCGGTAGTAAACATATAGCTCATCAGCGTGGCCATTTCTTCCATAACAGGTAGCGCTTTGTTGATGTAGTATTCTTTGGAACGGCTACGCCATGCCTGGCAGTGAGAAGCAAGATGTTCATTGATCAGCGTGTATTTTCCCGCAGTCGTATCGCGCACATGAGTGGCAATACATTCTTTGTTGGCATATATCTTTACCAGGGAACGCGTATAATCAACATCTACCTGCCTGCCTGCATATTGGTGGGGAACTGAGTAATAATGCTTATCCCGGCCAAGAAGAATACAGCCGTTAAATTGTACTTTCAGACGGGTACGAAAACGTATCTCAAAATCGTTCTCCGGGAGCGGCCTAAGCGCCGGCTTCTCAACAGAGAGGAACTGTTCCTCACGAGTGTACGGCTTCAACTGCATTCTTTTCTGATTGTGCCACTTCACCTGCTCGGCAATGGCATCATTCAGCTCAGATAATGAATAGAATAACCTGTTACGCAGCGGCGCATAGACGCGATTGTAAATCGTTTTTACCATGCCTTCCACATTCGCCTTGTCTTTGGGATGCCGGGGCCGGGCAGGCATAATTACTGCCCCATAATGGTTTCCCATATCCTCCAACAGTTGATTCAGAGAAGGATCATACCGGTTGGCTTTAATGACAGCTGCTTTGAGATTGTCCGGCACAATGATTTTTGGAACACCCCCCAGATGGTGCAGGCATTGTATAAAAGCATAGACAAAGTCTTCTTCCCGTTGTGATGGTACCGCCATAGCAAAAGCATAATCGGTAGCCGGCAGGCACGCCACAAAGGTCTGTACTTTTATCAGTTCCCCGGTAGCTATATCAACGTATGATAGCTTGTCTCCGGAAAAGTCCAAATATATCTTAGCTCCGGGAACGTGGAGATCCGCCAGTATCGTACTGACCTTTTGGGTAGCCAATGTGTTTTGACGATAATGATATCTGAACTGGGTCAGCTCATAACCATCCGGATTATTCGCTTTATATTCAATCCACAGTTGATACAAAGTAACATGGTTATGTGGATCAGCCATTTGTTCTACAAAATACGGAAGATGCTTTTTAAACACCTCAAATCGTGTATCTGTCTGTGTACGCGGCATTGCCCCCTCGGAGACGGATGTCAAGTACAAAATCATCGAGCTGAAGTAACTCTTTTTGACTTAATGAATCTGCATTTGCCCTGCTAATATAATTGTTTACGGTCTCTTTATTGAGACCCACCAATTGGGCTATCTTACGATTGGAGTAGCCCTCTTCCTTCCATCGAAGGACCTGTTTTAATTTACTCATTGCTATAGTTGTTCCTGCCATTTTAGAGCGCCTTTTTGATTATACCTCACAAAGGAACAACTATTGACTGAGAAAAGTGAACGGATATGCTCCGTTTATTACTGACTCTCAGCCTTTTGATGAAGCAAAGTGAACGGACATGTTCCGTTTTGCAACGGTCAGCCGGCCTGTTGGCCTGGTTGGCAATACCACTGAACGGTTATTCTCCGTTTTTTTGCCCCATCTTTAGTAAAGTGAATGGATATGCACCGTTTTTTAACCGGGTTTTGTGGATATTTTTGGCGTTTTTAACCCTTTTTATACCGTTTTTCTGGGTGGGTATGCTCCGTTTTATACACCCGCATGGGGTGCGACTATGGCGACCTGATGTATGGACTTGATCTTTGGCGTTTCAATCCACGCACCCGCATGGGGTGCGACGAACTTAAGGATATCGTTTACACAGACATGAAAAGTTTCAATCCACGCACCCGCATGGGGTGCGACGAAATAGCAGAGAAATGTAAAGAGGTGGACGAACGTTTCAATCCACGCACCCGCATGGGGTGCGACTTCCATATGATGAAAACTTACGAGTATCAGAAGTGTTTCAATCCACGCACCCGCATGGGGTGCGACACAGGTGGGATTGGAGTATGATTTATTCATAAAGTTTCAATCCACGCACCCGCATGGGGTGCGACCTGTCGCGATTGATTCACTAACTGTACCAACTTTGTTTCAATCCACGCACCCGCATGGGGTGCGACAACCAAGTCGTTGCGTTTATACACAAACTCCACGTTTCAATCCACGCACCCGCATGGGGTGCGACATCTTGATCTGCCATTACACGATAATTTGACCCTGTTTCAATCCACGCACCCGCATGGGGTGCGACACATTTTCGCGATCTTCCGAACATGATGATTACGGGTTTCAATCCACGCACCCGCATGGGGTGCGACTTCAACTCCTTTTCACTATCCAAAAAGTAGCGGAGTTTCAATCCACGCACCCGCATGGGGTGCGACCGGCTAAGGCCGGTCTGACTAATTAATAAAACAACGTTTCAATCCACGCACCCGCATGGGGTGCGACTCTTACAGGAGTGTTTTGGCAAGGTGTTTCTGAGTTTCAATCCACGCACCCGTATGGGGTGCGACTGGGTTTTGGTAGTATTTCCCTATCTGTAAGGCGTTTCAATCCACGCACCCGCATGGGGTGCGACTGTAACCGAGAGTTTTTTAGCAGGGAGCAATCTGTTTCAATCCACGCACCCGCATGGGGTGCGACAACAGGCGATTGTTTGCGACAAAGTAAGGGTGCGTTTCAATCCACGCACCCGCATGGGGTGCGACAACAGGCGATTGTTTGCGACAAAGTAAGGGTGCGTTTCAATCCACGCACCCGCATGGGGTGCGACTAACGATGGTCCTGCCTGTCCGGCCGGTGGCGTGTTTCAATCCACGCACCCGCATGGGGTGCGACTTACGCGGTGTCAGCATCTGACATGGAGCGTGTCGTTTCAATCCACGCACCCGCATGGGGTGCGACAATGATGTAACACCTCTGGCCATGCTCAAAAATTGTTTCAATCCACGCACCCGCATGGGGTGCGACGGTAGGTTTCTCACGCGGTTGGCTACGTCCTTTGTGTTTCAATCCACGCACCCGCATGGGGTGCGACGAAGGCCGGGGAAGTGTACAAGATGAAAGTGGGCGTTTCAATCCACGCACCCGCATGGGGTGCGACAAGGTATCGGTGAAATCAACGCAATGCCCGCAACGTTTCAATCCACGCACCCGCATGGGGTGCGACCTTTCCGGGCGGTAACTTCCGCGATACTTCCGGCGTTTCAATCCACGCACCCGCATGGGGTGCGACATAATGCGTTGGAATACGTTACCGACAGGGTTATGTTTCAATCCACGCACCCGCATGGGGTGCGACTTATACAATTATATGTTTCGTTTGCGACCGCCGAGTTTCAATCCACGCACCCGCATGGGGTGCGACACTTTCCGGGCGGTAACTTCCGCGATACTTCCGGCGTTTCAATCCACGCACCCGCATGGGGTGCGACCAGATAGCCACAACCATTCACCGCCTGGAAGACACGTTTCAATCCACGCACCCGCATGGGGTGCGACTTCTTCCTTCCCCGACCGATTCTTACTACCGGATGTTTCAATCCACGCACCCGCATGGGGTGCGACATTTGGAGAGACAATACGCTAAAAGCGATATGTACGTTTCAATCCACGCACCCGCATGGGGTGCGACGAAAGCTCCCAACAAATGAGTAACAATAGCTAAGTTTCAATCCACGCACCCGCATGGGGTGCGACAACTTATGCTTGCCTTTGTAGGCACAATAGACACGTTTCAATCCACGCACCCGCATGGGGTGCGACATAATGCGTTGGAATCCGTTACCGACAAGGTTATGTTTCAATCCACGCACCCGCATGGGGTGCGACCTTACTGGAAGAAACAACAGGTAACAGGGGTATGTTTCAATCCACGCACCCGCATGGGGTGCGACTCCGTTGGGTTACTTTTGTTTACAAGGTCGATATGTTTCAATCCACGCACCCGCATGGGGTGCGACGAGACACAAAAAGCTATCGAAAAAGCAAGGTCAAGTTTCAATCCACGCACCCGCATGGGGTGCGACGCCCCCGTCAACACATTATTACCTCCCGAGCCGTGTTTCAATCCACGCACCCGCATGGGGTGCGACTTCGGTGGTTTCTGCGGTGATTGACACGGGGATGTTTCAATCCACGCACCCGCATGGGGTGCGACGCAAAAATTGAGGTCGTACAGGGCGGGGTGAGCGTTTCAATCCACGCACCCGCATGGGGTGCGACTCTTAAAAATCGTAAACCAAAACTGGATAGGCGTGTTTCAATCCACGCACCCGCATGGGGTGCGACCAAACGAAATCGTGGTAGTTTTAAACGGTGAAACGTTTCAATCCACGCACCCGCATGGGGTGCGACCGGAAGTCAGATTGAGTGATATGTGAATGTGCGGGTTTCAATCCACGCACCCGCATGGGGTGCGACGGAATCCAACCCCGGCGATTTGCCTTACCGCACTGTTTCAATCCACGCACCCGCATGGGGTGCGACTCCGTTGGGTTACTTTTGTTTACAAGGTCAATGTGTTTCAATCCACGCACCCGCATGGGGTGCGACTCAGGGGTCTGTGTATGATTTATATCTGACAATGTTTCAATCCACGCACCCGCATGGGGTGCGACGTCAGACAAGTCACCAATGCGTCAGGGTGCGGGGTTTCAATCCACGCACCCGCATGGGGTGCGACATCTTTGTGGATTCCCGGTTTTCAATCCAGTACTTGTTTCAATCCACGCACCCGCATGGGGTGCGACACAAGAGGCGCAAGAAGCGATTCAATCAGCGATGTTTCAATCCACGCACCCGCATGGGGTGCGACGAGGACGGACGGAGATATAATAATTTAACAAGTGTTTCAATCCACGCACCCGCATGGGGTGCGACGTCTTTTACTGTTATCATAGCTTTTTAGTTATTGTTTCAATCCACGCACCCGCATGGGGTGCGACTTCTTGCCGTAAGGATACTTATGATTTCCGCCAAGTTTCAATCCACGCACCCGCATGGGGTGCGACATCCCGCCCCGCCCTCCCGGGGACTTTCCTATACGTTTCAATCCACGCACCCGCATGGGGTGCGACCGAAGACGCAAAATACGCACAGGGATATAAGGTGTTTCAATCCACGCACCCGCATGGGGTGCGACCTTTCGGGAGGGGCCAACTTATGCCAGGGTTATGTTTCAATCCACGCACCCGCATGGGGTGCGACGGAGGAGGAGGGGAGGCATAACGGGAAGAATTGCGTTTCAATCCACGCACCCGCATGGGGTGCGACGTGTCGCCACTTGCCGGACAGTCAGAATCATCATGTTTCAATCCACGCACCCGCATGGGGTGCGACCCATCATCCCCGATTTCATGTTACAGGGGTATGTGTTTCAATCCACGCACCCGCATGGGGTGCGACATAAAATTCAACTGGCGCAAACTCTTTGGCAAGGTTTCAATCCACGCACCCGCATGGGGTGCGACCACGTGGGCTGACAGGGAAACGACAACGGGAGGTTTCAATCCACGCACCCGCATGGGGTGCGACTTGTCTGTTCCGCCTTTAACAACGAATTGAGTAAGTTTCAATCCACGCACCCGCATGGGGTGCGACATCCCGCCACGCCCTCCCGTGGACTTTCCTACACGTTTCAATCCACGCACCCGCATGGGGTGCGACGTTTAACGCAACCGACAATCCTGTGTTATATGCTGTTTCAATCCACGCACCCGCATGGGGTGCGACTCGGGTTCCTTGGCAGAGAACGAACAAGACGAACGTTTCAATCCACGCACCCGCATGGGGTGCGACAACGCTACCGGCTCGGCGTCAACTGCATTATCATGTTTCAATCCACGCACCCGCATGGGGTGCGACCAGGTGGGATTGGAGTATGATTTATTCACAAAAGTTTCAATCCACGCACCCGCATGGGGTGCGACCCTGGCAATCATATTGTCGATGGTTTTGTTGTTCGTTTCAATCCACGCACCCGCATGGGGTGCGACACTATCGCTCGCGCGTTTTGATGCGTATGCCTTGTTTCAATCCACGCACCCGCATGGGGTGCGACAGGAACCCGACCCAAAAACACCACAAGCAAGGCGTTTCAATCCACGCACCCGCATGGGGTGCGACGTCTATGCGGTTTGCATAATCATTGTATGAGCGCGTTTCAATCCACGCACCCGCATGGGGTGCGACACCGCGCAGCAGGTACTCTGCAATCAATATAACGTTTCAATCCACGCACCCGCATGGGGTGCGACAGCGGAAGCCTTTAACGGAATAGGAGCAGACGATGTTTCAATCCACGCACCCGCATGGGGTGCGACGTTCCACCACCCGCATTTGAAATGCTTGCTTTTGTTTCAATCCACGCACCCGCATGGGGTGCGACCCTATACGATTAACATTGGCGATTGGGTGGAGGCGTTTCAATCCACGCACCCGCATGGGGTGCGACGCGAGTTTTTCTGTTACAACGTGAATTATCAGCGTTTCAATCCACGCACCCGCATGGGGTGCGACGGGGGCGGAGTGTCAAGGAGTTGAAGCTGGAGGTGTTTCAATCCACGCACCCGCATGGGGTGCGACAACACAAATTCATAACGCACCCCATAAGCGGTACGTTTCAATCCACGCACCCGCATGGGGTGCGACTGCGCCTGTCCGATGACTATCCGTTGTCAATGATGTTTCAATCCACGCACCCGCATGGGGTGCGACTCAGGGGTCTGTGTATGATTTATATCTGACAATGTTTCAATCCACGCACCCGCATGGGGTGCGACACAGTACCCTTGAACAGGGAGAATAGTAGCGCATGTTTCAATCCACGCACCCGCATGGGGTGCGACGGGGATGTGGAACGGCTCCCCGAACACCAATCCCGTTTCAATCCACGCACCCGCATGGGGTGCGACAGGATTACGGATACGGATGTAACCACCGCTTTGGCGTTTCAATCCACGCACCCGCATGGGGTGCGACTCCTGTAATAGGAATCAGTCGTAGATGGGAGAACGTTTCAATCCACGCACCCGCATGGGGTGCGACTCCGATGGAAGTGTGTATTATGTGGATTATACGGAGTTTCAATCCACGCACCCGCATGGGGTGCGACCGGCGGCACAAGAGGCAGATATAGTGGTCTTTGATGTTTCAATCCACGCACCCGCATGGGGTGCGACCCAACGAGGCAGGTACAACCTACACGAGCATAATGTTTCAATCCACGCACCCGCATGGGGTGCGACACAACGGCTCTCGTCTTTGCTTTATACCTGCTTGTTTCAATCCACGCACCCGCATGGGGTGCGACGTCGCACAGCCCCCTTTCTTTTTACAACATTAAAGTTTCAATCCACGCACCCGCATGGGGTGCGACTTGTAAAGGAAGAAATTGACAATGTATGCGCACGTTTCAATCCACGCACCCGCATGGGGTGCGACACCGTGCCGACACTCTTAACTATTTCCGACACCATGTTTCAATCCACGCACCCGCATGGGGTGCGACCAATCGGCATTGTGTGTAGTCTGATAATAAGGTCGTTTCAATCCACGCACCCGCATGGGGTGCGACATTGGGGAGTGTATTATTTGGAATCCAACTCCACGTTTCAATCCACGCACCCGCATGGGGTGCGACAAAATGGCGAAGGGCTTCCGAATACCTTCTTGCGTTTCAATCCACGCACCCGCATGGGGTGCGACGTTACAGGTTTATAATTTAGCCTGTAAGCGGTAAGTTTCAATCCACGCACCCGCATGGGGTGCGACGAACCAGCGTTTTGTATTTTCCATATTGTTTTTTGTGTTTCAATCCACGCACCCGCATGGGGTGCGACAGCCCGCCTTGCTTATAGCCGTTTGAATCCAGCGTTTCAATCCACGCACCCGCATGGGGTGCGACTCTATAACACTCACACACTCTCTACAATCAAAGGTTTCAATCCACGCACCCGCATGGGGTGCGACTGCACAAATGTAAATTGTTGAATTTAAGCATCTTTGAGTTACAATATCGCGAAAGTACAAAAATTAATAAATATATTAAATAACAATGATACATTTGTTTTTAATGTGCTTATTTTCAGGGATCGCGATAGTCCTTATAAGTTTACCATAGCTTCTGCTTCGCGCAAGTTGTATTAATATTATACGGTTAATGGTCCCTCTGGGTCATAACTTTCTTTCGAACCAATATGTTCAACTTTATTTCTCCAGTTGCTCCCAAGAAAATAATATCTTATACTATCTTTTTCCTTATCAATAATACTTTCCAACCGATGTTTTAATTCCGTAAATTGTGCGGGATCAACTAAGCATTCAAATACAGAATTTTGAACACGTTGTCCAAAATTTACACATTGTTTAGCTACATGTCTTAATCTTTTTTTCCCTGAAGGTGTAACAGTTTCTACATCATATGTAATCAATACCATCATAGCTTATTTATAAATAAAAACAGGGTAATTATCTAGATCGTCTCTAAGATACCTTGCCATCAGCAAGGCTTGACAATAAGGTAAAAGCCCTATAGGAACTCTTACTCCAAGATAAGGATGCATAATCTCTTCTTGTTTTCTCTTTTGCCAAGCAGTAATAACTTCTTTTCGTGTAGTATCTTCCATAATAATTCCGCCAGTAGGTTGTTTAATAAAGCCATTCTTACAAATTTGTTTTCGATTAATTAATGATAAGACTAAACGATCTGCTAAGAATGGTCTGAATTCTTCCATCATGTCTAATGCCAGGCTTTGTCTTCCGGGTCTATCTACATGAAAGAAGCCCACACAAGGATCTAGTCCAACACTTTCAAGTGCCGCCCTAACTTCGTGCATCAACAAAGTATAAACGAATGATAGTAACGCGTTAACATTATCTAATGGGGGTCGTCGATTTCTTCCTTGCATAAAAAAATCTTCTTTCTGATGTAGAATGAGGTCATTAAAAACCAAGAAATAAATCGAAGCAGATTCTCCTTCAAATCCACGTAATTCATTCTGATTCATTGCACTCAGAGCTTGTTTCTGGCTAAAGTTCAACTTGAAAATTGCTTTTTCTAATGCGGGGATATTAACATTTTGAGCATGATCTCGAATTGCCCGTTGCAATACAGTCTTTGAATTTGATATCTTTCCGGCAACGAATAATTGCGACATTTTTAGGCAGATCTCAGGATTGTCAGCTACTCTATATTGCTTTCTTCTAAGGAGAACATTGCCTGAGACAGGTCCTGTAACCCTTCCTAAAAAATATCCGCCTCCCGAAACGAAGCTCAAAGCTACTTTTCGCTCAGCACATAAAGACATTAAAGCTGGACTTGTCCCCATAAATCCCATGCAAACAATACCCTCAATATTGTGAATAGGAATCCTAAAACGTTCTTGATTATCAAGCCTTACAACTACATTTTCACCATCCCGACTCAAATAAGCTTCAGGAGAAGTCACAAATAGAGTATTTAATAATTTTCTCAACCAAATTCACGCTTAAGGTAACTGTTAACAGAACATTTACCATTTGTATTTTGAGGCAAACATATATCAAAAAGTGAGCATGATTTACAAAGGGGTTTATAAATTGGTAATGGTGTTATTGCATCTTGGAATAAACGATGCATTTCTTCTGCATAATCTGTTACCTGTTTCCTAAGTTCTTTGGTAAAACTAACCACTGTACGTCGCCGGGTTTCGCCATAAAACACGCATCCTTCTTCTAAACTTGTTCTATACATCTCTTCCATACAAATGGCTTGTGCACATAACTGTACTTCATCGCGTTCATCAGGTTTGGGTTTGCCTCGCTTATATTCAACAGGGTAAGGTAGCCACTTCCCTTCCTTATCAGGGAGACAAATCCCTGTATCACTCCTTTTAAATTCAATTACATCGGAGCGACCTATCAAGCCCAAACGGTAAGATATTAGGTCTACTGATCTCCAAATTATTATTGATTCTCTCGAGTCCTTTAAAAGAGGATCATCAACTTTTTCGTGAAGAATTTTACCTTCTATCGTAAATAAATTTTCTTTCCACTGTAATTCAATATATGCTAATGCAAATTGTCTTGGACAAAAAGCAAAATGCTGTATACCTGATAATTGTATTAAATCATCTTCGTTATATAACAAACTTTTGTTTATCCCATTCTTGATTAATGATCGTTTATAAAAAAGATTACATATGTATTATGCTACACCAGCACTAAAAACCATCAATAAGTTCGTAATCCAGTCCATCTAAAATGCCTATTTCGAAAGAACCATCTCCATTTACTCTTAAGCTTCCGTGCACTTTGGCGGAAGAGTATTTACCGGCCTTGCAGCCATGGTCCCACCAAAAAACATTTAGTACTTGCATGCTTCCTGCAGGACGTGCTGCAGATTCATCGTTTTCAAAAAGCTTAGGTAGAATTGATTTAATAGCATCTGCGTCTTCATTCGAAAATCCTGTTCTCTCAGCCAATTGTGGGTTTATACTGCCATAAAACACATACACTGATTTATCTACGCGATGTTTCATCCCCATTGTATCAGAACTTTTTTTTCCATCGGCTATTGTTTCGCTGTTAACGCTCTTTGTTATTTGAATACTTTCAGGTCGTATAGGATCTACACTAAACGCAGAATGGATAGTAACCGGACCTCGTACCGGTATTGAAATGCCTGTGTCACCTCCGCCTACATTTGTTGACTTGAAGGCAAATACCTGGCCAAAAGCTCTTACATCAAACCATTGTTTACAGGCTGTTTCAATTGAAAGGTTATCTTTTAATACTTTGTCAGCCCTATCTTTTAAGCTTTTTGCGTCATCAACCTTACGTTCATCGCATTGTACAAAAATTGAATACTTATTTTCCCCGTTATCATCTTTTGATTCCAAAAGACGATCTCTAATTTTTCGTTTTAAGCAGACATCGCTCATTTCACCATATCCGTCGTAATCTATCCGAGGACGGTTACCGTTTAATGGATCACCATTAGGGTTAGCTTTTGTAACGCGCAGAATAACTGCAAAATCGATTTTATTTTCTAAAGTTGCCATATTATAATTATTTTAAGAGTTAATTATTGTTTTCTACTTCATCAGGATTTTTAGATTTAAATGCAAGCCTCTGACAGTGATATCCAAGTAAATAAGAACCAGATAGCCGACTATCATTTTCAAAATCACCAGGCAAAAACATAGAATGTACTTCATCAAGTAATTTTTTCATATTTATGAGAAAACCTGGACGGTTTACATTTAATCTTGCCTTATATGGCACGAGTGAAGATTCAATGGTTCTCCATGTCGAAAATGGGAAATCTGAAAAACGTTGCATTAAACGAGATGCAGTAGTTTCACGAGATTCTTTTGCAACATTGAGTGCAATTTCTTCGAGATGTTCGGCAATAGCTAAAAGCCTACCATATAAATAATCTCGGTCTAATCTTTCTTTTTCAAGTGACATAATTTTTTCTGTTTTATTATCTTTTCTGATCAATTGACAACTATAAAGCGCACAGGCAACACTTAGGGTGCGTTCCCATTCCCAGTGTTCAATTCCAATTTTGTTTGAAGCTCTTTTTACAGCCACATTGACTAGGTCTTCAGGTATTTTTCTCCCATCAATAATACATGGTAAAAGCCTTTCAATAGTAGTCTTTTTTAGTTTATCATCAAGTCTTTTCCCAAAACAAACCTCTGCAATAAGTCGTGGAGAAGGAGCGTAAACCAAATGCCCAGAGAAAGGTTTCTTTTTATTACTTGGATCTTTTACAAATTCCAAAAAATGCCAAGCCATATCAGAGTGCCATTTTTCTACTCTGTCAAGGAATTCTGATCCCGTCAGCTCGCGATAAAAGGTAATCGAAATCCTCCCAGGCCCAACTGAGTCTAAGCCCATTATTACAATTTTTTTTGAATCATCTAGTGATCCTCTGTAACCGGCAATTTTTTTTGAGAGTTTGTTAGCAAAAGTCTGGCCTGCATCATGAAGCGTGTAGGTATTCAGTTCAGCGATTTTTTCTTCGTCACTATCCCCAAACAGCGCATTTGTATCTGAAAATTCATTAGGTTTTTCTTCTCCCGTTACAGACCAGGATACGATGACCTGATCGCCGTTACGAAAGCTTTGTCTATCAATAAGCCAACGCAAAGTACTGTGTGCTTTTTGTGAGATTTCGACACTAATAGATGCTGCCTGATTTGATATTTTTTCGTTATTAAAATCATTTAGAAGGAATCTTCCAAGAAAGGTAAAACCTGTTCTATCATTGGAAGAAATTAGTTTTGCTCCATCGCCACTATTTCGGATACGCTTTGGATGATTAATAGCAATAGGTTTTTTTATACCAGTTACCATGCAAATATCCTCAATACTCTCTTGAGATTCAGAAAACCTTTGCCAACTCTCAAACAATTGATTGTTTTTCCAACAACGATTTTCAGAGATAGTTGGAATATTCACTCTCCAACGTATTAAAAAGTCGCCTCCATCCTTGTCGGGTTTACCGAACTCTTTTCCTGTATTAAGTATATCATGGTATAACGTGCCTTTTTGTACATATAAATAAATAGCTTGGAGAAAATTATTTTTTTTGTCAAAACAATACCATTCTTCCAATATTTTGATGTAAGAATTAAAATAGGATTTTTTATTCCCGGAAAAATCTTTTGCACAATATTGAATTTTATCGCAAAGCGGGTGTGGTGCCTCTCCACTTGTTCGAGAAGCCGATTTTTCAGTACAGGGAATAATTATTTCTCTGTCGTTTTTGTCTTCTATAAAACTGGCATCAATAAAATACCCGTTTCCATCAATAGTGACTTCGATATGTGAGTTTTGTAAGGTATGAAAAGGGGGTAGTAAGGGTTTTTTGGGCTTATCACCCATTGTTTGGGTAACATCTGTCATTCCATAACAATTCTCATAGGTTTGGTACAATGCATTTAACCAGCTCATAATTTACCGTCCTCCCAACCGGTTTGCAGAACAATTTCTTCATACTCATTTTCTACCTTTTGAAAGTTCATACTTTCGCCAAATTTCTTGGTTTGCATTGTCCGCACCTCTTTGATAATGTTTGTTTCATCATCGGGGCGTGTAAAATCAATTACTCCTTCTTTCATCACTGGACGCCAAAATCGAGTAACAAGCATGTTGTTACCTGTTTCATCTGGATAACCGAAACTGTGAAACATAAGACCATAAGCTACTTCATCGACATTGTCGTAATGACTTTGTCCTTCACTAAATTGGCATGGACCGACATAGCCCTGACAATCTCGTGTTCCAAGGAAAATATCTTGACGTCCACCTCGCAATAGAGTACGTTGTGCTATTTGGAAATGTTTGCCATCAATACGGTCGTTTACCAGCTCGGGACGATGCATGTTCCATTCAAAATGGGCCAAAACCTGATATTCAACATCTACTAAGTAAGTGTAAATAGCTAAATCATTTCCTCCGCCCATTTTTAATGGTTTTGTTCCTTTCGTTTGTGTCCGTATTGGTTTCATTATGCGTATCTTGTCAATATGCCATATCAGGGTTGGTTTCCAATAGATTGATTTAGCCACTCCTTTAAGCGCCTCGTATGTGGGAATGTGGTATGAACATCGTTCACCACCCATTTTTGTAATTGGATCGGTAAACAAGGCATATCTACCCCACAGTTTAAACTGAATGCTGTTTTTAGGTGTATCCATATTATATATTTATAAGAGTTTCGTATTCTGTTTTAATTTCAGTACTTAAACCAAATTGTGGATGATAAAAGCGGGGATCAATCAATACCAACACACCAATTTCTGGAACTTCGCGAATTGCTAATTGCTCAGCAAGCTTCTTAATTTCGTTTGGGAAAGTATTTACAGTGTATTTCTGGGCTTTCCGTAATAGTTTATACTGTTGTTCAACTGCATATTGCGAAAACAAATCTGCTACAATTTTTTCCCCGTTATCGGAATAGGGAACCACTATACCTTGCGTTTGTGCATCTATGGCTTCAAATACTTTACCAGCAGTAGCGAAGGCTTGCTTAAAATACATTAATGGTTGTTTGTCATTTTCTCTTGAATACTCACTGACGGAAATTGAATTATTACTTAACAAATTCAATAACGTGTCATTTCTACCTACATTAACATTGTAATCCATTTCATCAGACCGGTTATAAAAATAATACTGAAAATAGCGTTCCATAACCTGAGGGTGAATTAAATCATTGGGTAATCCCGAGTCGGGATTATGCAGTTCATCGAAAATTCGGAAGCTAATATTTCTTGCAGTTTTAATATCATGTAATGAGTCGATATTTTCGCTTTTTGGATTTACTACAAATACTTGCCCTGACGGTCTTATACCATTCCTGTTACAGCGTCCTGCAGCCTGTACAATGGAGTCAATTCCGGAGACAAAACGTATAACAGTACCAAAATCAACGTCCACACCCGCTTCAATAAGTTGTGTGCTTACGCAAATTATTGGATCCCTTTCTTTAAGCTTTTCCCTTATTTGATTTAGACTTGCCATTCGGTGTGCCGCGCACATGCTGGTGCTTAAATGATAAACAGGGAAATCTGTATGTTGAATGAGTTCTTCATAGATTTCTCGAGCATTTTTCTTTGTGTTTACGATAATTAGGCAACTTAATTTTTTACTGACTTGTTCAATGGCTAATCGAGAAATTTGCAGGATATCCCAGCCTGAAGGTCTTATTTTATTTATGACCTCAACTCTCTTTAAGTTATTGAAAATTGTTTCCCCATTAGGAACAATTTCATTTTTTTTTGAAAATCTAATGCACCCTTTTTCTTCATTAACCTTATTTAGTAATGGTTGTGTTGCTGTGCATAAAACCACACTTGAATGACAATAAGTGGTTAAAAAGTTAATGGCATTGCAAAACAAATGGATAGTTTTAATTGGTAACGTTTGTATTTCATCAAAAACAATAACTGAGCGGGCTAATTGATGCATACGTCTTGCACTACGGGTGCCGCCGCTAAAAAGTGTTTCTAAAAATTGAACACTTGTCGTATAAATGATGGGCGCATCCCAATTTTCAGAGAGAATTTTCGTTTTCCAGCTTTGCAACTCTGGTAATAAATTCGAATGATGTTCCAAAACAAATTTACCTTGCTCGCTTTTGTTTAATTCTAAAATATCGCGCACAACACGAGCATTTTGATCAATAATTGAGGTATAAGGTATTATAAATACTAACCTGTCGAGTTTGTGCTTATTTGCATGGTGTAAAGCAAACCGAAGGCTAGACAATGTTTTCCCTCCTCCAGTCGGTACTGTTAAGGTAAAAACACCCATTTCATCTTTTGCTCTCTCTAAGCAAGCATTTGATACTATATTTCTGATGCCATCAATAGGGCTTCTGTTT
>Ga0209606_1003396_pt1 | contig 16065 bp, 10 predicted proteins | sample AD_UKC057_MetaG_FD_184412 | JGI IMG/M metagenome (GOLD analysis project Ga0209606, IMG submission 184412) | Active sludge microbial communities of municipal wastewater-treating anaerobic digesters from USA - AD_UKC057_MetaG (SPAdes) (version 2) | ecosystem: Engineered > Bioreactor > Anaerobic >...
GGCGCTGGGCGGTGGCAGTGTGCTCGATGCGGCGAAAGGCATCGGCATCGTCGCGACCAACGAGGGAAACATCCTGGACTACGAAGGCATGGATCGCGTGCCCATCCCGATGCCTCCGCTCATCTGCATCCCGACCACCGCGGGCTCGGCCTCGGAAGTCTCGCAGTTTGCGATCATCAATCGGACTTCCGACAAGGTGAAGATCGCGATCATCAGCAAGGCCCTGGTCCCCGATGTGGCGCTGATCGACCCGCGCCCGTTGATCACGTTGCCACCCTACCTCACGGCATGCACGGGCGTCGATGCCCTCGTGCATGCGTCGGAGGCCTTTGTGTCCAATGCGGCGAGCCCGATCACCGACATGCACGCGCTGGGAGCCATCCGCCTCCTGCGAGACCATCTGGAGGCCTCCGTGCGCGAGCCTGAAAACCTCGACCACCGCGGGCCAGTGATGCTCGCCTGCCTGCATGCGGGACTGGCTTTTTCCAACGCGAGCCTCGGCTGTGTGCACGCGCTGGCGCATTCGCTTGGCGGGTACCTCGACCTGCCCCACGGCGAGTGCAATGCGCTCCTTTTCGCGCCGGTCGTCGGCTATAACTACGATGCGGCGTCCGGGCGCTACGACCAGATCGGCGAGACCCTTGGCTGGACTCGCCCCGATATGCCCGCCGGTGATCGGCGGGCCGATCTCGTCGGTCGCCTCAACGAGTTTCGTGAACGCCTCGGGATTGCCGGCAACCTCCGCCAGCGCGGGCTCGGCCAGGGCGACGTCCCCGTGCTCGCCTCCAAGGCCATCCACGACCCGTGTAACGCGACTAATCCTCGCGCGCCGACGACGCACGAGCTCGAGGACATCCTCCAGGAGGCTTTGGGATGAGCGGGCCTGCCCCCGACTGGAGCGGCGTGCGCGACAAGATCATCGGCCTCGGTGAACAGTCTTCGCGCAAAAGCTATTACCCGGAGCTGCAGAAGCGCCTCGAAGACTTGCGCGCCTCCGAGGAGAATCTCCGCACGATCCTCAACAGCACGCACGAGGCGATCCTCATCCACGATTTCGCGGGCCGGCTCGTGGCCGTGAACGAGCCGATGCTCGCCCTCTACCGCGTCTCGCGTCAGGAGGCGTTGGCCTTTTGCCTGGCCGATTACACCGCGCCGGGAAAACAGCTCGAGCAGCTTGTCACGCTGCTCAACGACATGCGCCGCACCCGGCAGGACCAGCTTTTCGAGTGGGTCGCGCGGCGACCGCTCGACGGCACGACCTTCGATGTCGAGGTGTCGCTGCGCGTGGCGATGTGGGAGCACCGGGAGATGGTCGTGGCCGTCGTGCGCGATATCAGCGCGCGCAAACGAGCCGAGCTGGAGCGTAAACAACTCGAAGCCCAGCTGGCCCAGTCGCAGAAAATGGAGTCGATCGGACTACTCGCCGGCGGTGTCGCGCACGATTTCAACAACATGCTGACGCCGATCCTCAACTACGCGATCATGCTCCGCGAGGACTTTGCGCCCGGCACCGACCAGCGCCACGATCTCGATGAAATCGTGCATGCCGCCGAACGCGCGCGCGATCTCACCCGCCAGCTGCTCGCGTTTGCGCGCAAGCAGACGATGACCTTGCGGCGGATCGATCTCAACGAGGTGGTGCGCAAGTTCGAGGGCATGCTCCGCCGTGTGTTGCCGGAAAACATCTCCGTGCGCATGCAGTTGTCGCCGGAGCCTGTCATGCTCGAGGGTGACGTCGGGCAGCTGGAGCAGGTGTTGCTCAACCTTTCCATCAATGCGCGCGATGCGATGGCCGGCGGCGGCGTGGTGATGCTCACGACGCAGACCGTGACGGTGCCGGACGGGCACCCGAAGTTGTCGCCCGGCCCCGGCGTGTGCCTGTCGTTTTCCGATACCGGCGGCGGTATGGATGCGGAGACGCTCGAAAAGGTCTTCGACCCGTTTTTCACGACCAAGGGGCTCGGGCACGGCACGGGCCTGGGCTTGTCGATCGTGCACGGGATCGTGGCGCAGCATGGCGGGCATATCGAGGTGTCGAGCCAGGTGGGGAAGGGGACCGAGTTTCGGTTGACGTTTCGTGCCTGCGCCGGAGCCCTGGAGCCGGGCGGTTTGACGGCGGCCGCGGGCGGTTTGAGCCCTGGTTCGGAGACGGTTTTGCTCGTCGAGGATCAGGACCAGGTGCGCCTGATCGCGCGAAAACTCCTCGAACGCTGTGGGTACAACGTACTGGTGGCGGCCGATGGCGAGTCGGCCCTTGCGCGTGCGGCAAAGGGCCCCGTGCTCCGCCTTTTGGTCACCGACGTCATCATGCCAGGCATGAACGGTCGTGAGCTTTACGAGGCCCTGCGCCAGTCGCAGCCACGGCTGAAGGTGCTCTATCTCTCGGGCTATCCCGCCGACATCATCGGACAGCACGGGGTGCTCGATGCACACACGCACTTTCTGCAAAAGCCGTTTCTTCCGCAGGAGTTCTCTGTGAAGGTTCGCCAGATTCTCGACGAACCGTGAGCGTTTAGTCGGAGATCCAGACCCAGTCGCCGGCGCGCACGCGATCGAAGAGGTCGATCACGTCGAGATTGCGCAGGAGCACACAGCCGGCGCTGAGCGGCTCGCCGATGCGGGCTTCGTGATTGGTGCCGTGGATGTAAACGTAGCGCTCGTAGGTGTCGACGTCACCGCCCTGGTTGACGCCTGGCTCCAGGCCGCGCAGCCAGAGGATGCGGCTGGTGATGAGATTGGTGTTGGTATCGGCGTCGGCGCACTCGGAGAAGTGTTGGCCGGTGGGTTTGCGCGATTTGAAGACCATACCGGCGGGCTGGCCCGCGCCGATGCGCTCGGCGATCTCGTGCAGGCCGCGCGGCGTGCCGAGCGAGTTTTTCACGTTGGAGGGAGGCCGTTTCGAGGTGGAAACGCCGTAGGCCCGGTCCAAGTGGCCGTTAACGTAGAGCTGTAGGGTGTGCGCAGCGATGCGCACCACGAGAATCCGCTCTGCGGGCTTGATACCGAGCCGCGTACCGGTTCTGGTGACCTTTTCAACAGGCGAATCTATGAGCAAAAACTCCTCCTTCACGGTCGCTATCGTCGGTGCCACCGGTGCTGTCGGTCAAGAACTGCTGCAGCTGTTGCATGAGCGGGCATTCCCGTTTTCGCAGTTGCGCCTTTTCGCTTCGGCTCGCTCGGCCGGCAAAAAGGTCACGTGCGCGGGCAAGACTTATACGGTGGAAGAGGCCAAGCCAGGCGTGTTTGCCGACATTGATGTGGGCTTTTTCGCCGCAGGCGGCTCCGTCACCCGCGCACTCGCGCCTGACGCAATCAAGGCCGGCTGTCTCGTCATCGACAAGAGCTCGGCGTTCCGCATGGACCCCGAGGTGCCGCTCGTCATTCCGGAGATCAACCCGGAGCAACTGCTCAAGCACAAGGGCCTGATTGCCAACCCGAATTGCTCGACGGCCGTCACCCTCATGGCGCTCTGGCCGCTGCACAAGGCCTTCGGTCTGAAACGCTATTTCGCCTCCACCTACCAGTCCGTCTCCGGCACCGGCGCCGAGGCGATCCGCGAACTCGACGACCAGATCCAGTGCTCGGTCAAAGGCCAGCCGCTGACCAAGAAGGTTTATCCGTACCAGATCGCCTACAACTTGATCCCGCAGATCGACACCTTCGGCAGCGATTTGTACACCGGCGAAGAGAACAAGATGATGCTGGAGAGCCGCAAGATCATGGGCCTCCCGCAGCTCAAGGTCTCTGCGACCTGCGTGCGCGTCCCCGTCGTGCGTGCGCACTCGATTTCGGTCAACGCCGAGTTCGAGCGCCCCGTCACCGTGGAAGCCGCCCGCGAGGCCATCGCCGCGTTTGGCGGCGCCGAGCTCGTGGACGATCCGGCGAACCGCAAGTACCCGACGCCGCTCGATTTCACCCGCAAGGTGAAATGTGGCGTGGGCCGCATCCGCATCGACACCGCTTTCGACAACGGCCTCGCTCTCTGGGTGAGTGGCGACAACCTCTGGAAGGGCGCCGCCTTGAACGCCGTGCAAAACGCCGAGCTCATGGCCCGCGAAGGCTGGCTCAAGTCGAAGCGCGGCTGAGTTGGCTTTGCTGAGCGGCCGGTGCGCGTGTTACGTGCCCGGTCGCTCGATAAAACCCTTGCCTCCGGCGAGGGCCGCCCGCTTAGCTCGACATCTTCTGCCGGACGGCTAGCTCAGTTGGTTAGAGCATCTCGTTTACACCGAGAGGGTCAGGGGTTCGAGTCCCTTGCCGTCCACCAGACTCCCCAAATCTCCATCAAAACCTTTCATATGCGACACACGATCTCTGTCCTCGTAGAGAATAAGTTTGGCGTGTTGGCGCGTGTCGCGGGGATGTTTTCTGGCCGCGGCTTCAACATCGATTCGTTGAATGTCGCTCCCACGCATGATCCACTGCTGTCGCGCATCACCGTCGTGCTGATGGGCGATACCACCGCACTCAATCTCGCGATCAAGCAACTGCGTAAGCTGGTCAATGTCGTCGAGGTGACGGATTTCGAGGCAGGGCAGGCGGTCTCCCGCGAACTGGTGCTCATCAAGGTGAAGGCGTCGTCGAAGACGCGTTCGGAGGTCATGCAGATGAGCGATATTTTTCGAGCCAAGATCGTAAACGTCTCCCGCGACTCTCTCATCATCGAGGCCACCGGCGATGGCGATAAGGTGAACGCGTTTCTCAAGCTCCTCGAACCTTTCGGCCTGCTTGAAGTCGCCCGCACCGGCGTGCTTGCTCTCAAGCGCTGAAACTCACATACCCCCTAACTTCCGCACATTTTTTACCATGCCCGCTAAAGTCTACACTGACAAAGACGCCGATCTCGGCGTGTTCAAGAACAAGACCCTCGCCGTGCTCGGCTATGGCTCCCAAGGCCACGCCCACGCGCTGAACCTCAAGGACAGTGGCTGCAAAGTCATCATCGGCCTGTATCCGGGCTCCAAGTCCAAGGCCGTTGCCGAGTCGCACGGTTTTGAGGTTTGCGAGACGGGCGAAGCCGTCCGCCGCGCCGATGTCATCATGGTCGGTCTCCCCGACATGAAGCAGGCCGACGTTTACACGAAGGACATCGCCCCCAATCTCACCAAGGGCAAGACGCTGCTCTTCAGCCATGGCCTCGCGATCCACTTCGGCCTGATCAAGCTCCCGAAGGACGTCGATTGCATCATGGTCGCCCCGAAGGGCCCCGGCCACATGGTCCGCCGCCTGTACGAGGAAGGTAAGGGCATGCCCTGCCTCATCGCCGTCGCTCAGGACAAGTCCAAGACCGCCAAGAAGCAGGCTCTCGCCTGGGCCAAGGGCATCGGTTCGACCCGCGCCGGCGTGCTCCAGACCACCTTCAAGGAAGAGACCGAGACCGATCTCTTCGGCGAGCAGGCCGTCCTCTGCGGTGGCGCCAGCGCCCTCGTCCAGGCCGGTTTCGAGACCCTCGTCGAGGCTGGCTACCAGCCCGAGATGGCCTACTTCGAGTGCCTCCACGAGCTGAAGCTGATCTGCGACCTCATGTACGAGTCCGGCATCGCCGGCATGCGCTTCTCGATCTCCGAGACGGCCAAGTACGGTGACATCACCCGCGGCCCGCGCGTCGTGAACAAGAAGACGAAGGCCGAGATGAAGAAGATCCTGAAGGAGATCCAGACCGGCAAGTTCGTCAAGGAATGGGTCAAGGAGTACAAGGGCGGCCTGAAGAACTACAACAAGCTGCTCAAGGCCGGCGAGAAGCACCAGATCGAGAAGACCGGTGCCTACCTCCGTGGCATGATGCCTTGGATGAAGAAGAAGAACATCAAGGGCGTCGCCGCCGCTTACTAAGTTCAGTTTTTCTCACGCAGAGAACCCGGAGTTTACACTTCGAGTTCTCTGCTTTTTTTTTTGCCCGTGCCCAAGCTCATCCTCGCCACCCGGAAAAGTCCGCTCGCTCTTGCCCAGACCGAAATGGTGGCGGCGCATCTGCACGCGACGCTCGGCGTCGAGACCGAGCAGCTCCGGATTGTCACCACGGGCGATAAACGGCTGGAGTGGTCGCTCGAAGAACGGGGCGGAAAGGGGCTTTTCACCCACGAGCTCGAAGCCGCTTTGTTGAGGGGCGAGGCGGATGTTGCCGTGCACAGTGCGAAGGATCTCCCTGGCGAGATGCCGGACGGGCTGGCGGTCGCTGGCTACCTGCCGCGCGCGGATGCACGGGATGTCCTCGTGCGTCGGGCGGACGTGCCCGTCCCGCAGCTCATCGCCACGGGGAGCCCCCGTCGACGCCTACAACTTGCGCGGTTGTTCCCGGACGTGAAGTTCACCGAGATCCGTGGCAATGTGGATACCCGTTTGCGGAAGATCGCGACGGATCGTTTGGCGGATGCCACGATGCTGGCAGCGGCCGGGCTGGCTCGACTCGGAATCTCCGAATGGCCGGGCCTGGTCTTTGAGCCGCAGCCCATTGATCGGTTCGTGCCTGCGGTGGGGCAGGCGGCGATTGCCATCCAATGCCGGGAGGATCGCGTCAAGGATTTCGCGCGTGTCTTCGATGTGGCAACGGCACGCGCCGTGGCGGTGGAGCGAGCATTGCAGCAGGCGCTCGGCGGTGGCTGCCACACGGCGTTTGGTGCCCATGTCGCCGATACACAGTTGCACCTCTTTCACGAGAACACCGGTTGGCGTGCGTTTCCGCTGGATGAGGGGGATTTCGCGGCTCCGGCTACGACGGCGGTCCGCGTGCTGAAAAGCGCAGGGCTGATGCAGTGAACCGGTGGGCTTATCTGTGCGTTTGAAGGGTTTCTTTTATAGAAAAACGCATTTCTTGGAAGTTTGTAATAATCTGTATTGCTGCTGTTTGTGGTTCTATTTTTTGTTTTTCGATGTTCTGATGCAGGAATGTTGAAGGGGTTTTCAAGGGCGAGGGTTGTGCGGCGCGTCTCGTTTTAATGCCGTTTCGCGCCGCAGAAGTGATCACACACTCGTCGGTGCGAAGTGGGGTTAATACGGGACGCGAATCCCTAAATCCTAACCCTACACTACCCATGAAAAAACCTACTACGCGAGCCACGGCGATCCGTGTGTCCTCGGCGTTTTTATTGGCTGCGGCGTTTTGCGCGGCAGTTCCAAAGGCATTCGGCCAGGCTGCACCTGCAGCGGATAACCAGGCTGAGTCCGAGGAGATCATCGAGCTCGATCCGTTTACGGTCAGCTCCACGGACGAATCGTCCGGTTATGCGGTGAAAGACACCCTGGCCGGCACGCGCGTGCGCACCGAGATGAAGGACGTCGCGTCCTCTCTGTCGGTGATCAATTCACAATTCCTCCAGGATACCGGGGCGAAAAACACCCAGGACTTGTTGGTTTACACGACCAACACCGAAGTCGGTGGCGTTCGCGGTAATTTTTCCAATCTCGGCGGTGCTGAAGCTCCCGCGCTCCTGCGTCCGAACACGAACACCCGTGTCCGTGGTTTGGACTCGGCGGACAACACCCGGGACTACTTCATGACGGAGATCCCTTGGGATGGCTACAACGTCGACCGCGTCGATATGCAGCGCGGTCCGAACTCCATCTTGTTCGGCGTCGGTAGCCCTGCCGGTATCATCAATGCCAGCTTGAACAGCGCCTCCTTCAAGACGGGTGGCAAGATCGAGAACCGCTACAGCAAGTACGACTCGATCCGCACGACGCTCGACTACAACCACGTGCTGATCAAGGATCAGCTGGCGGTTCGTATCGCGGCCCTCGATGAAGACGAGCACTTCCAGCAGGATCCGGCCTACCAGAAGTCGCGCCGTATCTACGGTGCCCTGCGCTTCGATCCGAAGCTGTTTGGCCCGGACGCCCGCACCTCCATCCGCTTGAATTACGAGCGTGGTGACATCGACGCCAATCGTCCGCGCTCCCTGCCTCCGGTCGATGCGATCTCTACTTGGTTCAAGACCGGCACGGACCGATATGGTTTTGCCAACATGGACAAGTTGACCGTCGATCCGACGATCGACTGGACCCGTTTGACCTCGAACCGCGCACCGCAAGCCAACGGTGAAGTCTGGCCCGAGGGTGTGGCTCCCTGGTGCGGCTACGCGGCAATGGGGCGTGGTGCCAACAGCAACATGGAGTTGATCTATGATGCGACCAGCTCGGCTCCGACGAATTCGCAGGCATCCATCGCCGGTGTGCTCGGTGGCCTCGATAGTGACGGCCGGGTGGATGGCACCATCGCTGGCATCCAGTTCGGACGTGCGATGGCCATCGCCGGCCTGCGCAATTACATGAGGTATGCGGGTGTGCTTGGCGCTGCCAACTATCACGACCAGTCGCTGACCGATAATACGATCTTCGACTTCTACAATCTGTTGATGGATGGCCCAAACAAGTCGGAGTACAATCGCTGGGATGCCGCCAATCTTGCGGTCTCGCAGACCTTCTTCGGCGACCGTTTGGGCGTCGAGTATGTGTACGACATGCAGCGTTATGAGGATGGCCAGATCGGCTTTCTCAACCTCGGGGAATATATTTTGAGCGTCGATATCAACGAGAAGCTGCTCGACGGTCGCGACAATCCGAACGTGGGCCGAGCCTACGTCGGCAACAGTGGCCAGTATGGCAACACGGAGAACTACATCGACCATGACAGCCATCGCTTCACGGCATTTGGCGATCTGCGCTTCGATGATTTCTTCGACAATAAGTCCATTCTGGCACGTATGCTGGGACACCATGTTTTCACCGGCCTGGTTTCACAGGACGTGAAGCGGACCGATTACCGCAGCTATGCGCGGTGGGCGACGGATGCCTCCTTCGCTGCGGCATCGAGTCAGACTTATGATATCACCACGGGTGCGGCCCAAGTCGACTGGATCGCGTATCTCGGTGATGACATGCGCGGTTTGTCCACGCCTTCCGGCGCGTATTTGAACAACGTGTCGGCGGTCATCTCCCCGAGCGCTTCGCAGTCGCTTCGGTACTTCAAACCGACGTGGAACGCTCCGGCCAGTGTGGGTTATGACGACCCTTATACCTACACCTCGTATACCAACACCAATGCGGCCAATGGCCCGATCGGTGGCTTGGTGAACAATACGGGTGTGCAGGCGGACAACCCGGCTAATTATGTCGGCTGGACGACGGAGACTTTCCGTGTGCTGAGTGCGGATCGTGGCGACATCGAGTCGCTGTATACGCAGGGCCAGAAGTCCCGCAACAAGATCGAGTCGCAGGGCATCACCTGGCAGGGCTACTTCTTCGACGATCTGCTCGTGCCTGTATGGGGCTGGCGCAAGGACAAGGTGAGCAACACCAGCATCCAGGCACCGAAGGGCGCCGGAAACGTTTCGCTGATGAACTACACCACCAGCGATCCGGCTGCGACGACTCACAAGACCGAAGGCGAGAGCATCAGCTATGGCGCCGTCTTGCACACGCCGAAGGCCTGGCGCGAGAAGATTGGTGGCACGAACATCAGTCTGATCTACAATACCTCGGAGAACTTCAAGGCCGACGCTCCTCGCGGCGACCTCTTTGGCAATCAGATCGCCAATCCGTCGGGTGAAACCGAGGACTATGGTGTCGCCATCACGACGCTCAACGATCGCCTCACGCTGAAGGTCACGCACTACGAGACCAAGGTGAAGGATGCGACCCTGAGCAGCGCGGCGGGTGCCGGTTTCGGCAACAACCTCTATTTCGGCTGGGCGATCCCGTATTGGGGTGTATCGCACGCTCTGGCCGCGGTTGAAGGTGCGTCGGATCCGTCTGCCAACGCGTGGCCGTGGAATGGTGTCGCCACCAATGCCGACGGATCCCCGGATCGCGCTCGCATTCTGGCGATTGCCTCGGATTTCTTGACGAAGTTCCCTCTGGATCAGCGCTTCTGCGACGAGTACGGCCTGAATCTGGATGTTTCGCGCCTCGGCGCCGGCACCACGCAAAGCGATTGGTTTGCCTCGTGCCCGAGCTACGTGGGCTCCAGCAACCTCGGCCTCCAGCCGCGCTATCAGGGCGCGTTGGGTAGTTTTGGATCTGCGCCTGTGGCTACCTGTGACACGACTTCGGAAGGTTGGGAAATTGAGCTGACGGCTCAGCCTACCAAGCAGTGGACGGTTTCGGTCAATGCGTCGAAGACGGATGCCTCCTACACGGCAGTCAGCCCGACGATCGAAGCGTGGATTAACACGATGACGACCTTCTTGGCTGGCGACGCGGGCCTGCTCCGACTGTGGGGCGGTGATACCTTCCGCAAAAACTGGAACGATAATATCATCCTTCCTTACAACGTGCTGAAGAGCCAGATCGGTCAGCAGGCGCCTGAGATCGCGCAGTGGCGATTCAACCTGATCAACAACTACAGCTTCGATCACGGCTTCCTCAAGGGCGCCAACATCGGCGTCGCTTATCGTTGGGAAGATGAGCGCGTGCTCGGGTATGGTTTGGACTCCATTGGAAACCTCGATGTGAGCCAGCCGCTGTACGGCCCGACGGACGAACATTTCGATCTGTGGGTCGGTTATGGCCGCAAGCTCACCTCGAAGATCGATTGGCGCATCCAGCTCAACCTTCGCAACGTGGGCGAGCGCACCAAACTGGTCCCCGTGAGCTTGAATCCCGATGGGCAGGTGGCCCTCGCTCGCATTCAGGCGGGGATGGGGTGGTCTATCTCGAACACGTTCTCGTTCTGAGGTTTCACCTCGCGCGGGCTCCGGCCGTGTAGCCGGAGCCCGCTGTCAGACGTCTCTGCGATGGACGGATCGTTCTTTTCGCAGAGAGGTGCCACTGAGGTGGCACCATTTCACTTTCATCGCGCGCCTGGTTGCAGTCAGGTTCTTTGGTTAGGGGTAACCATTTCGAGAACAAGGTTGCCGGGCGCGTGATGTCTTTTGCCTGTGGAGCGGATCGCCGCGACTCCCGTTGCCCGTGTGGGTTTAGGCTCGATTTTGCGGCGCTGCTACGATTGCGAGGGGGCCGCATGGCCAAGTCTTCACAACCTTTGTCGGGGCGTCGTATCGCTGTCACTCGCGCACGCGAGCAGGCTTCAGAGTTGAGCGGAAAACTCGTCGCGTTGGGCGCGGAGGTCATCGAACTGCCGCTCATCCATGTGTCCAAGGAGATCGACAAGCAGACGCTGGCCGACTGCCTTCTGGAGTTGGGCGGCTACGACTGGGTGGTGTTTACCAGCGCCAATGGCGTGCGCTTTTTCTTCGACGAATTCTTCCGCCTCTTCGACGACATCCGATCGCTCGGGTTGCTCCGGATCGCGTGCATCGGTGAGGCCACGGCGGCGGCGGTGACCGGGCTGCATCTGAAGGTCGAGTGCCAGCCGAAGGTCGCGACGGGCGAGGCACTGGCCGATGCGTTGATCGAGACAGGCAGTCTCGACAGCGCACGCGTGTTGGTGATCACGGGTAACTTGAATCGGGATACTCTCGTAAAGAAACTCGAAGAGGCCCGGGCGATCGTCGACCGGTTGCAGGTGTACAAGACCGAGCGCGCAGAGGTTGCCGGTCTGCCGGTGGCTGCGGACTTTCGCGCGAAGGGGGCCGATGCGATCCTCTTTGCCAGTTCGAGCGCGGTGTTTTCATACGCGGCGCAACTTTCCTCCATCCAGCCGCTGGCTGGCGCGCAGCGTCCGCTGATGGGCTCGATCGGGCCCCAGACGAGCGAGGCGCTCAAGCAGTCTGGCCTCGAAGTGGATTTTACCGCCAAGGAGCCCGGACTCGATGAGCTGGTGGCTGCGTTGGTTAAGCGATTGTCAAATAATCGCTAAGCCTGCTCTCGACAGGCGGGGGGCGAATCGTTGTGCTGGGACCCATGCTCACTTGGTGGACTCGTAGCGCACGCTACGCCCTCGCGATCTTGGTGTTGACCCTGGTTGCGCTGGCAGGGTCTCAGTGGATCAGCACTCCGATGCAGGGGTCTCCCTTCTGGCCTGCGGCGGGTGTCGGGCTGGCGTTGGTGTGGCGGTACGGGCCCTCCATGGTGTTCGCTGTCGCGGCGGGCGATTTATTGGCGGGGTTACTTTCCGGGGCGCATCATGCGCTGTCGTGGCCGATTCTGGGCGCGCTGGCGCTGGAGGAAATTTTGAAGATGTCGGTCACTTATGCGCTGCTGCGCCGTTGGGGGCGGCGGGCGGTGCAGCTCGCGACGTTGAGGGAATGGGGACTGTTTCTTGTGCTGGCGGCGCTCCCGCTGGGGGTATTGGGCGCGGGCACTGGTGTGCTGATCGACCACCTTTTTTCGATCGAGCAGCCGATGCAGACCTACATGCACTGGTTGACGGGGGATGTGCTCGGGGTGCTGTTTTTCGCGCCGCCGTTGCTGCTGGTTTCCAATGTCCGGAAGACGGTGGCCCGGTGGCCAAATCCATGGCTCCGGGTGCTCGGGCTGTTTGCCTCGGTGGCGGCGTTGAGCGCGCTCGTGTCGTGGTACTCCCGCACGGGTGTGGCGGTCGTGGTGCTGGTGCTCCCGGTCCTGTTGTGGGCGGCGATGCGTTTCGGCCCGGCGGTGACCACCTGGATCGCGATGTTTTTTGCAACGGCTTCCGCGGTCGTGTGGGTGCAGATGACCTCGTCGGCGTTTTTGTCGTTTCAGATGCTGGTCGCCGGTGTGCTCGCCGCGGGCATGGTGACGGCGCTGGTCTCGGATGAAGCCAAGCAGATGCGGCGTCAGCTGGAGACGACCGTGGAGCAACTGAAGGAAAGCCAGGAGCGCATCGCGCGAATATTCCACCTCTCTCCCGATGCGATCTGTTTCAGCCGCAGCCACGATGGCTTGGTGGCCGAGATCAATGCGGGCTTTGCCCGGCTTTTCGGCCTGGACCGTGAGACGTCGGTGGGGCGCACCTCGCTGGATCTCGGCATCTGGCCCAGCCCCATCGACCGGATTGCGTTGATCGCGGAGGTGCATGCGAAAGGGGAGGTGCGCGACCTCGAGATCACCATGCACCACCGCAGCGGCGCGCCGCTGTGTGTGCGGTTTTCGGCCCGCGAGACACGTGTGAATGGCGAGGTGTACCTGGTTTCGATCCTGAACGACATCACCGAGCAACGCGCGGCCGACGAGCGTTTGCGCCGGAGCGAGCGGCAGCTGCAACAGGCTCAGAAACTGGAGGCGATCGGCACGCTGGCCAGTGGCATCGCGCACGATTTCAACAACGTCCTCTCCGCGGTGATTGGGAATGCGGAGCTCGCGCAGCTGGAGCTGCCGCCGAAGCATCCTTCGCGCGCGAACATGCAGCAGGTGTTGCAGGCATCCCAGCGCGCGGCCGGCCTGATCCAGCAAATTTTGACCTTCACGCGTAAGACCGAGAGCAAGCGGGTGGTCTCCAAAGTCACCCCGATCGTGAAGGAGACGCTGCGCTTTCTGAAGGCCACGATTCCGGCGTCCATCGAGTTGCGGCACCGGGTGATCGATTCACCGGCCATCGCGTGCGATCTCACACAGCTGCATCAGGTGATGCTCAATCTCTGCACCAACGCCGTGCATGCCATGAAGAGCCGGCCGGGCCTCATTGAAATCGTCGAGGAGACCGCAGAGGTGGACGGATCTTCGGAGGGCGCGCTGGCCGAGCTGACTCCCGGAAAGTATCTGCGGCTGCGTGTGCTCGATACCGGGTGCGGGATGACGCCTGAGGTGGCGCGCCGCGTCTTCGATCCGTTTTTTACGACCAAGAAACCGGGCGAAGGCACGGGGCTGGGGCTTTCGGTGGTGCATGGCATCATGCGCAACCATCGCGGCGCGGTGACCATCAGCAGTACGCCGGGGCAGGGCACCGTCTTTCATCTTTATTTCCCGGTGGCCCCGGTCGGAGAGACGGAGACTCCGCCGGTGCAGCCCGAGGCGGCGCCGCGCGGGCGGGGTCAGCGCGTGCTGCTGCTGGATGACGAGATCGCGATCGTGCAGGTGGCAGAGCGACTGCTGCGCAGTCTGGGCTACGAGGTGGAGGCGTTTTCGGCGCCCGAGGCCGGACTGGCCCGGCTGGCTGGCGGCGGGCATTTCGACGTGGTGCTGACCGACCTGATGATGCCACGGATCACTGGGCTGATGGTGGCGGAGCGGGTGCGTGGGCTTGCTCCGGAGTTGCCGGTGGTTCTGGCCAGCGGATTCCTTTCGGATGAGGCATTGCAGGGGGCTCGAGAACAAGGCGTCGTGCAGACCATCGACAAACCCTACACCCTCGATGCGCTGGGCCGGGCGATCTCGGCCGCATTACGCTCGACTCCGGCCCCGACGGGGCGGTCCTGACCGGCCGCAGGCGGGGCGTTTTTTTGTTTCGCCCTTGGCGGGCGGCCTTGTCTGATCGGTGTCGCATGAAAGTTCCGTTTCTCGATCTTTCGCTCCAACACAAAGCCATTCGCGAGCAGGTGCTGACTGCGATGGCGGCGACGTACGACGCCACCCGCTTCTGCCTCGGCAAGGATGTCGAGGACTTCGAGCAGGCGTTTGAGTCGACGCTCGGCTACCCGAAAATCTGGGGCATGAGCAGCGGAACCGCTCCGCTGCATGTCGCGACGACGATCGGCGGTTTTGGCCCGGGGGACGAAGTGATTGTGCCCGCGTTTTCGTTCATCGCATCGGCCTGGTGCGTGAGCTATGTGGGCGCCACGCCCAAGTTTGTGGATATCGAGGCCGGGACCTTCAATATCGACCCCGCGAAGGTGGAGGCGGCCATCACGCCGCGTACCAAGGGCCTGGTGATGGTGCATCTTTTCGGGCAGCCGGCGCGCGCCGACGAGCTCCTGGCCATCGCCCGCAAGCACAACCTGTTTGTGATCGAGGACTGCGCGCAGGCCGTTGCCGCAAAGTACAAGGGCACGCCGGTGGGCCTGCTGGGCGACTGCGGTACGTTCAGTTTCTACCCGACGAAGAATCTCGGCGGTTGCGGTGAGGGCGGTGCCTTTACCTCTAAACGCGAGGATGTGCGCGAGAAGGCCAGACTGCTGCGCGTGCATGGGATGGCCCGCCGCTACCATCATGAGATGGTCGGTTTCAACTATCGCATGGATGGGTTCCAAGGTGCCGCGCTTCGCGTGAAGCTGGCGCACCTCTCGGCATGGACGGCGCGCCGTCAGGCGATCGCCAAGCGCTACCTTGCCGGGATCAAACTGGCGGATGTCCGGTTGCCGGAGCAGCCCGCCTACGGCGAGAGCGTTTTCCACCAGTTCACGATTCTGCACCCCCGCCGCGATGCCTTGCGCGAGCATCTCACGAAGTGCGAGGTGGGCACGGATCTGATCTACCCGGTGCCGCTGCATCTCCAGCAGGCTTATGCCGGGCTGGGCTACCGCCAGGGCTCGCTCCCGGTGGCCGAGGGCGTGTGCGACACCTGTGTGAGCCTCCCGATTTTCCCCGAGCTCACCGATGCACAGGTCGATCATGTGATCGAGTCCATCAATCGTTTCTAACCTATCCCGACGCTGGCGATGTCGAGTGCGACATGGCCGGCGCTTTTACCCCAAGCCCCTTCGCGTCGCCCGATGATCAATGGAATTCGTGTCAAAGTCTGTGGCCTGACCTCGGTGGCCGACGCCGAGGTGGCTGCGTCGTGCGGTGCCGATTATCTGGGCGTCATCCTGTACCCGAAATCGCCGCGGTATGTGCCGCTGGACAAGGCCAGGGAGTTAATCAAGGCGATGCCGGCCGGCCCCAAGAAGGTGGGCGTGGTGGTCTATTCTTCGACGGAGGAGCTCGCGCAGTACAAGGACGCCGGCTTCGATCATATCCAGCTGCATTTCCCGAACAGTACGGCTTTCTTCGAGGCGCTGCAGTGGGCCGATATGTTTCCGCATGACATGCTCTGGCTGGCTCCGCGCGTGCCACATGGCCGGGAGATGGACCTGGCATTTTTACCGGTGGCGACGACCTTCCTGATCGATTCCTATCATCCGACGGCGCATGGCGGCACGGGGACGACGGGTGACTGGGCGACGTTTGCCCGGCTCCAGGCGCGGTATCAGCGGATCCACTGGATACTGGCCGGCGGGCTCTCGCCTGCGAACATCGCCTCGGCCGTCGCCCAGGCCCATGCGCAATGGGTGGACGTGAACAGCGGGGTGGAGTCGTCGCCGGGCGTAAAAGATC
>Ga0209606_1003419_pt1 | contig 15981 bp, 20 predicted proteins | sample AD_UKC057_MetaG_FD_184412 | JGI IMG/M metagenome (GOLD analysis project Ga0209606, IMG submission 184412) | Active sludge microbial communities of municipal wastewater-treating anaerobic digesters from USA - AD_UKC057_MetaG (SPAdes) (version 2) | ecosystem: Engineered > Bioreactor > Anaerobic >...
CTCAACTTTTTTTCAGGATATCTTTTCAAATCCGAAACCGTTTCGGGTGAATCTCATCCCTTCCGAAGGCCTCACCGGGTATGTGGCAACCATGGAAGACACAGGAAACGATACGCCGGATGAGTGTTCTCTCCGGAACAGGAACCGAGAACCTCGTTTCAGCTCCCCTACACGCGTGGGGGAGGTGCGAATATCGGTGGCGCGGGACGGAGGATACCTACAGCTCCCCCACACGTGTGGGGGAGGTGGAAGCGCAAGCCTGGAAAGAACATGGTGTCCACCCACGGCACCATGCCCTCGACGAGAGGAGGGGGCAGTTGGCGGGTGTTCCGGGATGAGCAGCGGTGCGTCGATCCGCGGCACCCGGGATCCGGAGGCCGTCCGGGAGTTCATCCAACAACCATTCGGATCGGATCCGGAGAGGCGGGAAGAGCGCCGGCCCGGGTAGCCCGTGCTTCCGCCTGCTACCGTGGAGATCCCGGGAAGCCGTTCATGCCCATCGACCTTCGGATTTTCTCCTTTTCCGAAAAAGGTTCGTTTCAGAGACTCATACCCTGACATTTTTCGGCCCGGGATTATATCGACCAAACGAGAGAAAAAGGTCGTATGGAACAGTCAGAATCACCAGAACGCACGACGGTGACCACGCTCGATCGTGTCGGCCTGAAACGCCGGTGCCGCATCGTCGGCGTCCGCGCCACCGGGGCGCTCAGAAAGCGCGTGCTCGCCATGGGTATGCTCCCCGGGGTGGAGGTGGAGATCCTCCGGTCCGCCCCTCTCGGCGACCCCATCGAGTACCGGGTGAAAGGGTACTGCCTCTCGCTACGGCGCGCTGAAGCGCGCCTCATCGAGGTTGTCCCGGAGGAGGGATGATGGGCGGTGTCTATCCCCTCGCGTTCCTTGTCGCCGGAACCGAGGCAACGATCGCCGATATCCGGGGCGGCAGAGAGATGCGGGTGCGCCTCTCCGGGATGGGGCTCTGCCCCGAGGCCCGGGTGACGATCCGGTCTGCAAACCAGGGTTCGGTCATTGTCGCAGTTGGCGACGCCCGGTATGCCCTCTCGCGCGGTATAGCGACGAAGATACTCATCAGGGAGACGCAGGAGACCGTATGACGAAGAGGGTCCGGATTGCGTTCACCGGCAATCCTAACGTCGGCAAGACAACGCTCTTCAACGCGCTCACCGGCTCAAGGCAGCACGTCGGGAACTGGCCCGGGGTGACGGTGGAGAAGAAGACCGGCCGGATCAACCGTAACGGCTACGATATCGAGATCGTCGATCTCCCCGGAACCTACAGCCTGACCGCGTACTCTGCAGACGAGATCGTTGCGCGGGACTTCATCCTCGAAGAGAAGCCCGACGTCGTCGTTCAGGTCGTGGATGCGACGAACCTGGAGCGGAACCTCTACCTGACGACCCAGCTCGCCGAACTCGGGGCCCCGGTCGTCATCGCCCTGAACATGGCCGATGCAGCCGAGGCACGGGGGGACGCGATCGACCGGGAGAGACTCTCGGCGTTCCTTGAGATCCCGGTCGTGCGTACGGTCGGAACCCGGGGCGACGGGATAGGCGACCTCCTCGACGCCGCGATCAGGGAGGTGAAGACCTCACCGCACCACAAACACGCCGTGTGCTACGGCGCGGAGGTGGAGGCGATGATCGCATCGCTTGTCGATGCCCTTGCGATCGATAGAGCCCTCACCGCGCGATACCCTCGCCGCTGGCTCGCGGTCAAACTCCTGGAGGGAGACGAGAACGTCCTGGCCAGGGTCAGGGAGGGGCCGGCCTCCATCCACGTGCAGAACCTCCTCTCTTCGATCGACGTCGACGGGTATGAGGCTTCCATGGCGGACAAACGCTACGAGGCGATCGCCGCCATCCTGCCGCAGGTTCACCGCACCGACACCAGGGGCGCGACGTTTTCGGACATGGTCGACCGTGTCGTCACCAACCGGTATCTTGGCATCCCGATCTTTCTTGCGCTGATGTGGGGAGCGTTCGAGCTGACGTTTACGGTCGCGACTCCCTTCATGACCGTGATCGATACGCTCGTCGCATGGCTTGCCGGGTTTGCAACCGGCTCGATCGAACCCGCCTGGCTTGGCTCTCTCATCGGCGACGGCATCGTCAGCGGTGTCGGCGCCGTCCTCATCTTCCTGCCCAACATCTTCATACTCTTCCTGATCCTTGCGATCCTCGAGGATTCCGGCTACCTGGCGCGTGCCGCGTTCATCATGGATCGGCCCCTGCATGCTCTCGGACTGCCCGGGAAAGCGTTCATTCCGATGCTGATCGGGTTCGGGTGCAACGTTCCCGCGATCATGGCCACGCGGTCGATCGAGGGTGAGAAAGACCGGTTGATAGCGATCCTGGTCAACCCTTTCATGTCCTGCAGCGCGAGGCTCCCCGTGTACGTCCTCTTTGCCGGCGCATTCTTCGAGGCCCGGGCGGGAGGGGTGATCTTCTTCCTCTATGTTCTCGGGATCGTCGTCGCCGTCGTGTCTGCAAAACTCTTCAGGAGCACCATCCTCCGGGGAGAATCTTCGCCCTTCATCATGGAGATGCCCCCCTACCGGCTCCCGACGGCAACGACGAGCCTGCGCCATATGTGGAGTCGGGGGTCGCTGTACCTCAGGAAAGCCGGGACAGTCATCCTCTTCGGCGCCATGATCGTCTGGCTCCTTGCGTCGCTCCCGTACGGCGTCGAGTACGGGAGCGAAGGGAGTCTTGCCGGCTCGATCGGACACCTGGTAGAACCGCTGGTGGCTCCGCTCGGGTTTGACTGGAAGGTCGCGGTCGCGCTGATCTTCGGGTTCCTTGCAAAAGAGGTCGTCGTCGGATCGCTCGGAGTCCTTTACGGGACCGGGGAGGAATCGCTCTCCGGCGCACTCTTCGCCGACCCGAACCTTTCCGCGGCAACGGCCCTTGCCCTGATGGTCTTTGCGCTGCTCTACATGCCGTGCGTCGCAACGCTTGGCGTCATCCGGAAAGAGACAGGGTCGTGGAGGTGGACGGGATTTGCGATCGCGTACGGTCTCGCTGTTGCCTGGCTTCTGGCGTTTGCCGTCGGACACCTTGCCCCGGTCTTCACAGGAGGCGTATAATGAATAACGGTATGAAAATTCTCTTTGGAGCGGTGTCCGGGGTCCTCTACGCGGTCTTCGGACTGCTCCAGATTGCCCGGGCTGTTTTCGGTCCGGTGGAAAGCCTCCAGGCTCTCCTCATACCCGGGAACATATTCAACGGGTTCGTGCTGCTTGTAATAGGGAGCGTTCTCCTGGCCGGGGTCAGGAGACTCTTCGGCGGCAGAGAGGACGGCATGCCTTTCGTCTACGTCGGCATCCTCCTTTCAGTCGGGTTCGGGCTCGTGGAGCTTCTCGCCCTCTGCGCGCTGGGGGCCGACGCCTATCTCGTCGGGGAATGGGCCGACCGGTCGGCTGCCGATGCGGCGAACCCTCTCCTCTACCTTGCGGTGATCGGAGTTCTCGGCCTCCTTGTCTGGGGCAAAGAGTTCTTCAGGGGAGTTTGGGCAGCATGATGCGCGCGATAGCAAAACGGTTCTCCGAGGGCGGATTCACGCTCCCGGAGCTTGCAACCGAACTGGATATGGGGCAGGACGCCCTGCTCGAGCGGCTCTTCATGATGGAGCGCCTCGGCTTCATCGTGCGCAGCGGGGGGTGCACCTGGCCTCCCCGCGCGGAGGACGCTCTCTGCCGCTGCTCCGGGTGCTCCGGTTGCCGGGAGGTTACGGGATACGCCCTGACCGGGAAAGGGAGGCGGTTGGCGGGGACAAAGGGGCCGAAAGGCGAAGTTGTGTAACGCCAGCCGCCCCCGGTCTCGGTCAAGGACGTGCAATCATGCTCTTTTCAAGGGAGCAGGCCGTAACAACCTCTTTAATGCCAGAAAAGTCTAACACGATAATTACAGGTGCATAACGTGCCGCTCGGCCACCGGGACCTGCCGGGAAGCCCTGTCCTTAAGGGGCGATCCGCATGGGGCCGGCCCAAAACGGATCAGACGCCGTATCGGTTAAAACCGGTGTTCTGCCACGGGGAGGAGTTTTGATGCCTTTACAACGGTTCAATTCGGTTTGCATGAAGGATGCTGCAACAGGCCGTATTCGTACCGGCCGGTTGACACGACCGCTACCGGTTGCCTGCCATAAGACGGATACGCCGGCTGCTCTCGATCGTGGGTCATCGACGGGTCGCAACAGCGGTAAAAGATTCCCGCGAGCACCGGCGGACCATCTCGGCGATATCGTCTTCGGGCGGCAAAAATCCTTCGGAGGGTGCGCTTCCTCTCCCGGTTGAAACCGGGGATCTTCGCGCTGTGATACGATGAAGCGCTGGTGTTGCATGAAACACAAAGGTTGTGCGAAAAACCTCAGCAGAAGGGTCGAGGACTATCTCGAGGCCATCCTCAACGTCACGCTGGAGAAGGGGTACGCCCGCACCAAGGATGTGGCGTGTGAGCTGGACCTCAGCCCGTCGAGCGTTGTGGAGATGTTCCGAAAACTTGACGAGATGGGCTTTGTCGAGTACCGGCGCTACGAGGGGGTGGTCCTGAACCCTGCGGGGCGCGAGGTCGCTGAGGTCATCAAGGCACGTCACGATACGCTAAAGGAGTTCCTGAGGATCATCCACGTCCCGGAGAAGATCGCCAGCGCCGACGCCTGCTACATGGAGCACGAACTCCATCCGGAGACGATACGGCAGATCCGGCTGCTGGTCGAAGTGTTACGGGCCGATTCCGGGGTATCCGAGCGTATCCGGCGGGGGGGATAAGGCATGCCCCTCCTGCCGGCCGCGATCGCGGCCTACATACTCGTCAACGCCGTCTCGTTTGCTGCCTTCCGCCGCGACAAAAAGCTGGCGGGACGGGCGGCCTGGCGGACACCCGAGAGGAGGCTCCTTCTCCTCGCGTTCTTCGGGCCGCTCGGGGCTCTGGCCGCGATGCGCGTCTTCCGGCACAAGACCCAGAAGGCGAAGTTCCGGCTCGTCCCCCTCTTTCTCTGCTTGCACGTCGGGATCGTCGTTCTGCTCCTCCTGTAGGTTGTTGACTGCCGGGGAAAGGTAAATGCGTCCGGTTGACCAACCCTGGATCATATGGCCTACGACTGCGGTCCGCTCGACCGCTCGATCGAGGAGACCCTCGCGGCGCTCCGGGACGGCCTTGCGCGCGAGTACCGCCTCTACCGCCGCCCTGCCCACCGGCGCTCCCCCCGGAGAACGAGGAGGCTCCGGCGGATAGGGGGGTGGCGCAGGGCGGCCGATCGCCTGATATTCGAGGCCGGCCGGGTGGCGCGCGAGACCCTCCCCCGCATCGAGCGGGATACCGCTCACACCTTCCCCGGTCCTGACGGCCTCCTCCGGGTCCTGATGGACCCCTCCACGAAACGGCTCTTTGCCGGTGTACTCGCCGGGTTTCCGGAGGAGGCGCTCCCGGTCCCGGCACGGGACCTTGCCTGCCTTGCGGCGTTCTCCGACGATGCGCGGGCCCTCGCCCTCATAGGCGACGTCACCCTGCGGCTGAGGGGCTTCTCCGGGCCGGAGATTCTCGTAGCGCTCTCCGACCGGTGGGAACTTCACGAGAGCCCGGTCGGCCGCCCGGCCGGCAAACCACCCTCTTCGGAGAAGGAGGCCCTTGCCCGGGCCGTCCTCGGCCTCATATACGTCCAGGGGGGCGCCGGCGCCCTCGAACGTGCGGTGCGGGACCCCGGGTGCGATCCGGCAGGATAACGTTATATACCGGACCCGCCTCTCCCGGAGCGGGAGAGTCGTCCATGGATACCCATGCCCTCCGCGTATTCATACGGCTCGGGCGGTTCCCCTTCCTCCTCTCGGGCTTTATACCCTTCACCGCCGGGGCGCTCTTTGGGTTCCTCCTCGGGGCGCGGTTCACCCCGGGGGAGTTCCTCTTCGGCTACGCAGCGATGGCGGCCGCTCACCTCTCCGTCCACTACAGCAACGACTACTTCGACGCCGACGCGGACCGGTTCGTCGAGACGACGGCCATATCGGGAGGCAGCGGCGTCCTCGCCGCCCACCCCGGCCTGAAACCCGCCGCGCTTGCCGCGGCCGTCGCCCTGATGGCGGCCTCGATCCTGATTGGATATCTCTTCGTGGCGGTCTACGATTACCCGATGATCTTCCTCGCCTTCGGCATAGCGGGGAACCTTCTCGGCTGGTTCTACACCGCGCCGCCGTTCGCGCTCGCCTACAACAACCTCGGCGAGGTCGCGAACGTGATCACCTTCGGCCTCCTGATGCCCGGCGCGGGCTACTTCGTCGCGACGGGAAGGCTTGACCCCGCCTTTTTCGCGTTCGCCATACCGTTCGCGCTCTACGGCCTCGTCTTCATCGTGAGCGTCGAGATCCCCGACCGGGAGGGCGACATAGCCGGGGGAAAGCGGACCCTCGTCGTGCGGCGGGGGCGGATATTCGGGTTTTGCCTCATCGCCGCCGCGGCGGCCCTCGCGACCGCGGCCTTCGCCCTCTTTGCGCTCACGGGTATCCTCTCCCCCGTGGACTTCCGGCCGGTGGCGGTCTTCTCCCTTGTTCCGCTCGCGATCGCTCTTCGCGGCCTCTCGAACCGGTCTGCCGGGCGGGCAGGCGCCCTCCCCCACGCGGTCGCAAACATCCGGGGCTACTTCATCTTCCAGACACTCCTCGCCCTCTACCTCCTCATCACGGCAGCCGGATCCCTGCTCTCCTCGTAATGCGCCGGATCCCGGCACATCCTCATAAACTTTTTTAGTATCGAAAATCATCTATATCGTATTCATCGACAAGGAGATCTTATTCGTGAAGAGATTGGGTGGATTCCTGCTCCTGCTTGTTCTGCTGATCCCGGCCGCGACGGCGGCGACGATCACGATCAGCCCTGATACGATCGATTCCGGCGATACGGTCACCGTGACCGTGAACGACCTTCCCGACGGCGCCTCTTTTTCGCTTGGCATCCGCGGCGAGTTCGCGGCGACGCCCGGCGAGGAGTTTGCCTTCTCGGCACGGGGGATCACCCTCCCCTTCGCCCTCAACGGCGGTGAGGTGAATGCCTACACGAAAGGCACGAACTGGACCGAGCTTGCGGCGAACCTCCCCGACGGGGGCTCCGTCATCCTGCTCAAATATGCCGATCCGAATAACGAGGTCCGGATCTCTCAATCCCAGAACATCGGGAGCGGAACCATCAGCCTCGTCACCCTCCGCGGGGAGGCCGCGGCCGATACCATCATCGCCGACTTCACGGTGATGGGCACGAAGAAGGGGCCGATCGACGGCACGATCTCCTTTGCTCTCGAAGGGATCGAGCAGGGGACCGCGACGGTCTCCGTCTACATCAACGGCAGCGAGGCGCTCGCGCGGACGATCACCATCGGCGGAGGAGTGCCGACGACGCCGACGCCGACGACGACGTCGACGCCGGCGCCGACCACCACCGAGAGCGGTAACGGCGATTCTTCCGGCACACCGGGCGGCAGCAGCGGCGGTTCGACCGGGCCCGTATCCACGACCGCCACCACCGCGACGGTGACCTCGACCGACGGAAAGGCCTCCCTTGCGGGGACCGATACCGCGGGCGCCGGCCTCCTTGCCGTCGCGGCGCAGGGGACGACCCCTGCCGGGTGGACCTTTGCCGGGAACGCCTACGCCGTGACCCCCGCAAACCGGACGTTCGACCCCGCCGTGGTCCTCTCTTTCACCCTCCCCTCGGCCGGCGCGACGGCGACGATCGCCCGCCTCGATAACGGCGCCTGGTCGCCGGTACCCTCGAAGGTCGAGGGCGACCGGATCACGGCGGAGATCTCCCGGGCGGGTTCTTACGCCCTCCTGGTGCCTGCGGAGGCGCCGACCGCAACGACCATCCCCGCGACAACCACCGCCGCCCCCGTGACGACGACACCGACCGCAGCCCCCCTGACCGCCCTCCTCCCGGTGATCGCTTTCGCAACCTTGATGCTTGAGCGGAAGAGAAGAGGCTGACAGAACCGCCCATGGATACAGCAGATAGACAACCCCTGATCCTAGAGGCCGCCGGCGACGTTCCCGGCGACCTCGTCGCGATCGCCGCCGTCACCGCCATAACCCTTGCCTGCGTCTACGTCCCGGTGTTAAACGAGAGCTTCCTCCGGATCCTCTTTGGCGTCGCGATGGTCCTCTTCATACCCGGCTACGCCCTGATCGCGGCGCTCTTTCCCGCACGGGGCGATCTCGACGGCATCGAACGGGTGGCTCTCTCGTTTGGGCTCTCTATTGCCGTCGTCCCTCTCATAGGGCTTGCGCTGAACTACACCCCCTGGGGGATCCGGCTCGACCCGATCCTTGCCTCGCTCACCCTCTTCACCCTCGTGATGACCGCGGTCGCCTGGTACCGGCGCCTCCTCCTCCCGGCCGGCGACCGGTTCGTCGTCCCGGCCCGGGCGATGCTTGCCGCGGCTCGCCTGGAGTTCTTCGACCCGGGTGCCTCCCGGCTCGACCGGGGCCTCTCCGCCCTCCTCCTGGTATCGATCGTCGCCGCGCTCGCGACGACCGCCTACGTCATCGCGGTCCCAAAAGAAGGGGAGCACTTCACCGAGTTCTACATACTCGGCCCCGGCGGGAAGGCCGCGGACTACCCGACCGACTTTCCGGCCGGCGCAACCCGGTCGCTCATCATAGGGGTCGGGAACCACGAGTACCGGGAGATCCCCTACACGGTCGAGGCGTTCGCCCTCAACCAGACGTTCGATACCACGACGAACACGTCGACCATCCATACGGTCGAGCGTCTCGACCGGTTCGTGGTGACGGTCCCCCATAACGAGACAGAAGAGATCCCCTGGGAGTTTGCGGTGCCGTCGACCGCCTACAACCGGATCGAGTTTCTCCTCTTCAACGAGACGGTTCCCGGGGAGGATATAATGGGCCAGGACCGGATCAACGCGAGTTACCGGGACCTGCACCTCTGGGTGCGGGTCCGGCCGGCGTGAGGATCATCCGGAGGCTCTTTCTCTTTTCGTCGACGTCGATGTGCTCGATCGCCACCGGCATCTTCGTCCCGAGCGCGGCTATAGCGGCGATGAGGCTGCAGACCGGACAGGCGACCATGGTGCAGCACTTCGGCGAGGCCGCCCGGATGGTCCGGCAGCCCGGTATGAGGCGGTAGCCCGAGAGGGTGACGACGATGTTCTCGCCGTCTCTCTTCGCCTCAGTCTTTTCGGCGATCTCGAGGAGGTCGTCGCAGACCTCGGTGATGCAGGCGAGGAGGGCTTCGTTCTCCTCCGGCACCTCGAGGGCATGCTTCTCGCGGAGACGGGCGAGGAGCGGGGTGCATGCCGGGGCGAGCCGGACGGCGCACTCGCCTTCTCTGGTGATGAAGGAGTAGTCGTCGCCGGTCTTCTCCGGGAGGGTATCCGCGACCGGTATGACCTCGATGACGGTCTCTTCCTCCGGGACGAACCAGGCGTTGCCCTGGACGCCGAGGTCCGCGCAGAGGGTGGCGATCCCGATCGTCCCCTGGGCGGGGAGGAGGGCGGCTATATCCGGGTCGAGGGGTTCGCCCTTGTGGAGGGCGAGGAGGAAGACACCGGCGATGAAGCACCCGGTGCCCGCGAGGACGAGGGTTGCGGTGGTGATGTCCCCCCTGCCGGTCAGGGCCGCAAGGGCGAGAAGGGCCGCTGCGGCGACGATGAGGATGAAGGCTCCCCGGTAGGGACTTTTCGTGGTCATGCCTCGCCTCCTGCCCACCGCGTGAGCCGGTAGTCGTAGAGGGTGAGGATGAGGTAGCCGCAACCGAGAGCGGCGGCAAGACCGATGAGGGCGACGTTCCCGGCGCTCGCGACGACCGCGGCAAAGAGGATCGCCCCGGCGACGAAGACCGGGTAGCCCCGCCGGTCGCCGACGAACGCGCCGAGGGCGATCACCTGGAGGATGAGGGCTAGAATGAGGTTATCCACCGCGACGACCAGGACCTCGGCCGCGCAAAGGAGGAGGAACTTTCGATCGATCTCCATCAGATCACCTCCACGGTGTCGACGCCCGGAAGGGTCCCGGTGCCGGCGGGGGCCTTCAGGACGACCCGCATACCCCGGATCTTCGCCTCGCCGGCGAGCTGGATGAGGTGACTTCTGTCGCCCGGCGGGAGGAGGGAGTAGACCCGGACCTCTCGTGCCTCTGCGACGCTGAACGCCGTCCGCACCGCTGCCGCGAAGAGTGCCGGGTTCTCGCCTGCAAACGCGGAGAGGGCGCCGCAGAGCCTTGCCAGGTAGGCGGTCTCTTCTTCTCCCCTACCCTGCCGGGGCACTCTTGCCCGGGCGGCAAGGACGGCCGGCCCCGGCGCACGGTAGAGGGGGGCGCGGGGCTCGAGGGGAGCAAGCCCGCCGAGAGCGGCGAGGGCTTCACGGATCTCCGTCGTCCTCGGGAGGAATCGGACGATCTCGGGGCCGGCGACGATCAGAAGAGAGCAGCCGTCGCGGGCGCTGATCGCGCCTTCCACGGCGCCGGAGACGGCCATCGAGAACCGGGCGAAGGCTGCCGGGTCTCCGGCCCGGCCCGGGAGGTCGACGGCGATGAGGGGGGCGCCGCCCTCAAGCCCGGTCATCTGCCTGACGTAGAGGGTGTCACGCCGGGCAGTGATCTTCCAGTCGATCAGGTTGGGGTCGTCACCCGTCTGGTAGGGCCGGAACCCGAGGATGCTCTGGCCGGAGATGGCCATCCGCCGGTCCACCTCGGTATCGCCGCTGCCTGCCCCCCTCCCCCGGCCGTCCCCGACTGTTCCGGCGGGAAAGACCCGGATCTGCGGGGCGCCAGACCGGCGGCATACGAGGTTTGTGGTAAAGAAGGTGTCGGCCGCCTCGATGGCGACCCCTCCAAAAGACGTTTCTCCGGGTGCCATGAGCCGGATGGTGTAAGTCACGGCCCTGCCGGGCGGTGATGGGGGGGCATCGCCGACAGCGACCGCCGGCGGTACGTCGCGCACCCGGATATCCATGCCGGGCGGGACGGTGAGGTTGATCTGTACCCGGACGGTCGCCGCTGTCCCCTGCCGGAGGATCGTCCGGTCGACGGTGCGAATGACCTCTAACGAAGTCGCCGCGGCGGCAAGGTCGCTCTCGAACCGCCAGCCCCGCCAGAGGAGGAAGAGGGCGAGGGAACCGGCGGCGAATGCTGCGGCCGGGTTCTCGAGGAGGAGCGCCGTGACGGCGAGGGCGAGGGCGAGGGCCGCTATGCCGCCGCTCGTCCGGGTCGGCCGGATCATCCTTACGACACCCCGACGCTCTCGACGATGTCGGCGATGATCGCTTCGGCGGTGACCCCGGTGATAGCCGCCTCCCGGGTGAGGAGGAGGCGGTGGCGGAGCGTCGAGGGGGCCAGGGCCCTGACGTCGTCGGGGATGACGTAGGTCCGGCGGTTGAGTGCCGCCCGGGCGGCCGAGCCTCGTAGGAGGGCAATCGAGGCACGGGAGCTCGCCCCGAGCCGGACGTCGCCGTGGTTCCGCGTGGCGAGGACGAGATCGCGCATGTAGCCAAGGACCGTCTCGTCGACCCGGACCTCCCGGATGGCCGCGGCCATAGCCTCCACCCCGGTGGGGTCGAGGATGGGGTCGACCCGGTCGCGGTAGACCTTCCAGTCCAGTTCTCCGGCGTGCTCCCGCCGGAGGATCTCCAGTTCGTTCTCGGAGTTGAGGTGGTCGAGGACGGAGCTGAACATGAACCGGTCGCGCTGCGCCTCGATGAGGGGGAAGGTCCCCTCGATCTCGTGGGGGTTCTGGGTGGCGATGGCAAAGTAGGGGTCGGGGAGCGGATAGGTGATCCCGTCGATCGTCGCCTGGCGCTCGCTCATGGCCTCGAGGAGGGCACTCTGGGTCTTCGGCGTCAGGCGGTTCATCTCGTCGACCATAAGGAAGTTCGTGAAGATGGGCCCCCTCTGGAGGGTGAACGTGCTTTTTTCCCGGTCGTATATCCGGATGCCGATGATGTCGGCCGGCTGGAGATCCACGGCCCCCTGGACCCTCCTGAAGTCGTAATCGATGAGGTGTGCCACGATCTTACAGACAGTAGTCTTTGCGGTCCCGGGAACCCCCTCGATGAGAAGGTGGCCGCCGCTGATCATACAGATGAAGATCTCCTCGATGAGGGGCTGGTTCCCGACGATCACCTGCTGGGTCGTCGCCCTGATCTCTTCGTAAGCGTCTGCTATCGCATTGATGCGTGTGGTAAGGTCGTCAATCATCTCTCTTCCTCCCAAAGTGCCAGGCCACCGGCAGGATGGCCAGGGCCGCCGCGGCAGCCGCAGCCGGCGGCGTCTCCTGTATCCATAATCGTGTGTTGATGATTGGGTTAGCGGTGCCGGTTCTGCTGTGGATGCTGTCTACCCGGATCGGCTGGATATTCTCGATGAACTGTGGGTTCTCGGCGAGCATGGCGTTGATGAAGAGGCTTTCATCGCCGAGTACGGTGAGGTTTCCCTCGGCCGCGCAGATGACCGCGGTCCCGAAGACCTCGTCGCCGCTAATCCGGCCGTCGCCGTCGCCGTCCTCCCAGGTGAGTATCGCCGTCTCGAGGAGGGGTTCACCCCCCGTGACCGCCGCGGGGCGGTTGACCCGGACGGTCCCTACCCCGGCAAAGAGGCTCGTGTTCCCGACGACGCTGACGGTGAAGAGGCCGGGATCGGCACGGTCCCGCTCGAGGCTTGCGAGGTTCTGCGGCCGGACCCTCATGGTGCTCCCGAGGTCTGCAAGGAGGCTGTTTGCAGTTCCTTCCTCGTCGGCGACGATGACGCGGCCGCCGGCATCGAGGAACGTCTGCAGGTAACCGACCTCCTCGGCCGTAAAAGGTCTGTCAGGCGCGAGGATGAGAAGGGTTGCCGCGGTGTCGAGGTTCCGGAGGTCGCGGATTTCCTCTGCAGGGAGCGCCGATGTGCCGTTCCAGTCCGTGTTGTAGCGGCTGTACTCTTCGGTGGTGGTGGTGACATGGGCGTAGGCTACGGCGGCGGCGAGGAGGAGGATGAGGAGGATCGCCCAGGCCTCACGCTCTATCTGCGTCACCCCCGAGGGCAATGCGTTCCATATCCGTGAGCTCCTCCTCTGAAGGGGTCTCTCCTGCATACCGGATTCGTTCATAGCGCTCGAAGAACCCGGCGTATGCCGGGGCGATGCGGGCGCAGTCGCGCGGTGTCTTTGTCTCGGGGAGACCGAGCCGGGCACGGAGGGTACAAAAGAGGACGGTCGCGGCCTCGCGCGGCGGGAGGCCTGCGATGCTCACCTGCGGCGTGGGTCTCGCAACCTCCGGCGACGGTGCCGCTTCCGGTTCTGCCGCCGGGGTGCTCTCCTCCGATCGGCGCCGGCGGAGGTACCACCCGGTGCCGGCCGCCGCCGCGATCGCCGCCGCGAAGGGGAAGGGCGAGAGCCCTTCGCCCCGGAGGATGACCGTCTCTGTCGGGCTCTCCGAAGCGTTCAGAGGGTAGCCCGCGGCGTGGAACTCGGCACGGAGGGCGTGCTCCCCGGCGGGGAGGAGAATATCCGCCCTGTAGGTGCCGTTTCCATCGGTCTCTGCCCCGACGAGGGTTTCGCCGTCGACCCTTATGAGGACCGGGGCTCGCGTAACCGGGCGACCGTCGTCGGCCGTGAGGTTCCCCGTGCAGGCGACGGCCGTTCCGTTCACTTCCGCGAGGGAAAGGGTGATGCTGGTGTTTTTGGGCAGAACCTCGAACGCTGCGACGTTTGAGTAGATTGTTCCCGCGGTGGCGTAGGCGAGGTGCGGGCCGGCGAGGATGCGGCCGACCCGGTAGGAGTGAACATAGGTGCGGTCGTCGTCGAGGGCGACGGTCGCCGCCAACCGACTGTCGACGTAGATCTCGACGGGAGCGCCGGATTTTCCGGCGGCGTGGATCCCGCCGATGAGGAGGACGTCACCGTAGCTCCCCTCGACCGGGGTGACCGCTATGACGAGGGGGGATTGTACGGTTCCACCACTGCCGGTTCCCCCTGTTCCGGTTCCACCACCGTTGATCTCCTCCTGCCAGCCGTTCGCGGCATCGGCGACTTCTGCGAAGTGGTCGACGCTCTCCTGGTAGGGGGTGGCATTGATCTCGTAATGCTCGGCGATCCTGACCGTTGCGGCCTCTCTCCTTGCGTAGGCGGAGAAAGTCTCCCGCATCTTCTGCCGGAGGGCCTCGCCCTCGTAGATGACGGTCATGTGCTGCTCGTCGTCGCCCCTGACCTCGATCTCGAGGCGCTGGAGGGCATCGAACCGCCGGGTATCGTTTAAGAGGGCCGCGAGGGCATCCTGGTTCTGCCGGTTGTTCTGCTGGAACTCGCCTATGTCGGTCCCGGAGACGTCGAGGGTGACGACGAGCCGGTCGAACCGGCGGGAGAGTTCGTTGTAGCGGGCGAGGTCGCGCTCGGCGCTCTCGTAATCCTGGAGCTTGATCGTGAGGGCGAGGGTCCCGGTCTCTCCCAGAAGTTCATCCATTAGGGGGACGAGGGATGCGGCGTCGCCGGGAGAGCGCTTCTGGATGGTCGCCGGGTCGGCGTGGGCGGCGGTCGATATGTTCTTTGCGGCGTAGAGGACGGGGTCGACCGCCTGGACTCCGATGAGGACGAGGACGAGGATGGCTACCGCGGCAAGGACGGCGTGCGAGACCTGACGGTTCATGCAGCAAGGATCTCCAGTATCTTTTGGGCGACGATGTAGGCGAAGAGGGCGACCCCCGCGGCGATGATGTAGCCGATGTATCGCATGTAGCGCGGCCGCGAGAAGGCCCCGTCGATCAGGACCGCGACGACCAGGAGGCCGATCAGGGCGAGGACGAAGAATACCTCAAGGTCGAGCGTACGGGATAGGACCATGAAGAAGGCGATGATGATGAGCCATACTGCGAGTACGGCCGCAGCATAGTATTTCTTCGCATCCGCCATCCTGACTAAATTTCGGCTCTAGAAGAGATAATCTTATTGACATGATGTTTTCCCGTCCCGGGGTGGATGGCGGGGAATCGCGAATGTTCCCGGTGCCCGGGGGGCGGATCTCGATGAAATCCCGTTTTACCTCTTTATGTAAAACGGAATCATTATAGTGTCGCTCCAGAAACCTTCTGGCGTATGCGGTGTGCGAAGGCCTTTCTCGGTGTCTGTTTCCTCCTTGCGGTTCTGCCCGCCGGTGCCCTGGCAGGAACCCCTCTCTGGACCCACTCCATATCATCCGATATCGCCGATCTTTCCCTGACACCGGACGGCTCCTTCATCCTGGTCGGGGGGGACCGGCTCTGCCTCCTTACCGGCAACGGCACTCTTCTCTGGCGGGAGTGGGCGGCGGGGCTGATCGCCTGCTCCGCCGACGGGCGCCTGATAGCGGGGGCGGCCGGCCCGTCCCTCATCCTCTTTAACTTGCGGGGGTGAAGGGGGCGGAGCGGGAAGTCCCCACCCTTCAGGGTGGGGACGGGCGCTCCGCCGCCCTTCTTCGTCACACTTTCACCCTGCATGGATCGAGTATATCATATCCCAGGTTCATTCTTCTCTTGTCTATGCTCATTTCCTACAAGTATCGAGCATACCCCGATGCAACGAGAGAAGCGCGGTTGCATGAAGCACTCGATACCTGTCGGTGGCTCTACAACAAGCTCCTGGAAGAATGCACCACTGCGCGCGAGAACGGAGCCGCCCTGACAATGCAGGAGACACAAGCACGGATTGTCACGCTGAAAGAGGAGAACCCGTTCCTGAAGGACGTGTACTCCAAAGTCCTTCAGATGGTGAACTACACCCTCTGGAGTAACCTTCGTGCCCTCTCAGAATCGAAGAAGAAAGGGCGGAAGATCGGCAAACTCCGGTTCAAGAGCGCAACCCGGTACCGGACGCTCAATTACAATCAGTCCGGATTCAAGATCGACCGGGAACACAGCACGATCACGTTCTCGAAGATCGGAACAATCCCGTTCATCCTGCATCGACCGTACCCGGGAGAGGTGAAAGGTGTTCTGATCACCCGTTCCGGTGA